>JAABUT010000127.1_pt1 | contig 140229 bp, 150 predicted proteins | sample 5559281 | NCBI WGS metagenome assembly JAABUT01 (sample SAMN10711880, study PRJNA513359) | rock metagenome | isolation source: Antarctica rocks | place: Antarctica: Victoria Land, Ricker Hills nord | collected 2016-01-04 | reverse complement strand
CAAGCAATAGTTGATTAATCTACACTCAATAATCTCACTCAGATGCAGTTCTTCATTGACTTCTGCAATTTCTATCAACGCTTCATCAAGAACTTTTCGAAGATTGTTCATTCAATGATTCAACTCACTCAAAAGAAAATCATATTTGAATGAAATGAAACTTGTCAAACTGCATTCAATCACATGAAGAAATGTATGACTGAAACTTTTATACTTCGTCACTTTGATCAGACTCATGAGACTATTCTGAAAACTGACTCATTCAACTACGTAAACGACGAAGTTCTTTTTCAATATGATGATGAAAAAGTACTACATTCAATTGCTTTTTATAGCAAGAACATGTTTTCTGCTGAGTGCAACTACGAAATATACAATAAGAAACTGCTGATCATCATTTGAGCATTTGAGCATTGATGATTCAAACTGAAGTTGACTGACATTTCTATCAAGATGTTCATTGATCATCAAGCACTCATCTCATTGATGAAAGACAAGAAGCTGAGTCAATGATAAATGCATTAAGTTCAAAAGCTAGCTGACTTCAACTTCAAGATAATGTATTGATCTGATAAACAAAACATTAAGATTGATGCATTAACTCATCAAGCTGACTTCGTGTCTAAAGATCTTGATGATGAACGCATTTAATATCAAAGAACTACTATTCTGACATTGAATTGAATGAAGATCGCTGATCTAAAGAAGAATAATGATCAATCAATCTATAAACAAATTCTTGAGACTAATGAGATCGACAAGAATTGTACGCTACTTCGCGAAGCAATAGCAAGAGACGAAGCACAATGCAAAGACATCAAGCTGAAGAATTGTTGAGTTCAGAATGAAATCTTATACAAAGACAATCAGTTATGAGTCTCATTCAATGAACTTCTGCAAATGAATCTGATTCATGAGATACATGATCAGTCATCAATTGATCATTCTGAAATTCTTAGAACAGTGAAGATCATAAAGCGAAATTACTATTAATCTTCTATGCGAAAAACGATAGATCAATATATTCAAAACTGCTATGTATGTTAACATTTAAAGACATCAAGAAATAAATTAAACAACTTGCTTCAATCTCTATCTATATCTGAACAGCGATAACAAGACATAGCAATGAACTTCATTATTGATCTATCTGATTCATATGATTACAACGCTATTCTGACTGTCATCTGCAGATTATCAAAAGAAAGACATTATATCTCTTGCATTATTGATGATGAAAATATTACAGCTGAAAAGACAGCTGAAATGCTGATTCAATGAGTATATTGAACTCATGATTTATCAAGTTTCATAGTATCTGATCGAGATTTGCAATTCATCTCTATACTATGAAAGTTTCTTTGCAAATGACTGAGCATTTTTCTTCAATTGTTCATCATTTATCATCTTCAGATCAACGATCAAAGCAAACAAGTCAATCAGAACATCAAGTGTTATCTTCAATTCTTCTGTTCATATATGCAGAATGACTGATTTAAGTGACTATTCATGATCAAGTTTGTTAACAATAATGTCTTGTCATCATTCATTTTCTTAATTCTTTTCTTCATGAACAAAAACTTTCATTCTTGTATGAGCTTCAACTCTGATATCATTGAGTATGAAAGCACTCACGAATGCTTGCAAATTGATTGAGTCAAGAATATATCTGAACAAATGAACAAGACTTTGATCTTCGCTCGTGAAGCTCTGATCAAAACATGAAAACAAATGATGAATCAAGCTAATAAACATAGAAAGAAAATCAATTATGAGATTGAATCAAAGATGTTTCTGAATGAATGAAACATTGTTACAGCGAGATCTTTCAAAAAATTGAATGACAAGATGCTTGATTCATTTCAGATCATTGAGTCTGTTGACTCATTTTATAAGTTGAAACTATCAGAGACTATGCATATACATGATGTATTTCATTCAGAGCTTCTTCGTTCTGTCGTTGATGATTCTCTGTCTGATTAAAAGAATGAATCTTCAGAATCAATAGTGATAAACGATGAAGACGAATGAGAAATTGATGATATACTGAACTTTCGACGCTATAAAAGACGACTTCAATATCGAGTCAAATGAAAGAGCTATGACAACGATCTCAACTGATATAACGCTGACGACGACGAATTTATGAACGCTCAAGAGATGATTGACGACTTTCATATCAAATATTTAAGAAAAGCGCGCTAAGAAACAACATTCATGCGAACATGAATAGTCAAGGGGGGAAAATAATGTCACGATTCTAGTCTTCGTCTATTCTTCAACTAGTCTTCGCCTGGTTTCATTCTAATCGGGCCTAGCGGGAATCTGACCTAGGGGTGATGTCATTGAGTCTCTGCATCATATGCGTAAGGCGTCAACCCAATCGGGCCTAGCACAGGGCTGAGGAACACACATATAAGAACCGAGTTCTTTCCTGTAGATACTTTCCTTCCTTAGCATTTATCTATTAGTTAAATGACACCCCTATGACTCGCTCTAGGCCGGTTCCTAACACTTGTATTTCGGATCAATCGGGGGTATTTCTTTTAACAATTCGTCAATCGAGCGCTTCGTCTTCTTGTTAATCTTCTTTTGTAGTGTAACAGGTACGGTATCGAGCTCTTCTGCAACGTCAAACTCGCAACCTCGTGGGGGCATTTTGAATAGAACTGTAGGGGAGGGAAGCTTCGAGACTATTGACCGATGAGGTAGGTAGGTAAACAAACAAACAAAACAATGTTCAGTGCTTACTAACTAGCCGAACACCCTTACTAGTGGTGAAGATCGTATGCTATATTTAGGGTGGGCCGTACAATCAACGGGCAAAGGGATATCTTCTAATGCCATTAAAAGCTACAATGGATAGTATTTTGCGAGCATGCGCATCTCCCTGCAACCTGTCATCTAATTGGTGGATATTTAACCATATACAGATAATCACGTGATTTACTCGCTAGAACATCGCTGATTGGTCGACCTTAACGAAGATCGATGGACCTCCAAATCCACTGACCTATTAATTCAAAGCGCTGAACGAGCTGCGTCGTTGCAGCTAGACTCTCCGCAATGGCAATGAGCGTGGATGCAAAGCTGCTGAAGCAGACCAAATTCCCTCCAGAGTTCAGTCAGAAGGTAGATATGAAGAAGGTGAACGTCGAGGTCATGAAGAAGTATAGGTCTCCATCTTCGGTAATGGCACAACACTGACTCAATGACGACTACAGATGGATTGCTGGCAAGATCTCTGAGATACTTGGCAATGAAGATGACGTTGTTATTGAGCTTTGCTTCAACCTACTTGAGGGCTCACGCTTCGTGAGTAATCTCATCTTGACCGCAAGAATGCACGTCGCTGATCGTTCAAGGATAGCCTGATATTAAAGTTCTACAAATCCAACTTACTGGCTTCCTCGACAAGGACACACCGAAGTTCTGCAAGGACCTGTGGATTTTATGCCTTAGTGCACAAAGCAATCCCCAAGGTGTACCGAAAGAGCTGCTGGAAGCCAAAAAGCTGGAGTTGATACAGGAGAAGGTGATATCCGTTAAGATACTAGGCTGTCGCATTTCATCTCACTGTCTTCCTAGATTGACGCTGAAAAAGCCGCCGAGGAGGCCCAACGCCGAAAAGAGCAGGAGAGGCAGCGAGACAGGAACATTGATACTATCCGGCAGCGGGAGCGCGGTGAACGAGGAAGGGGCCGTGGTAGGGGCGACAGGGGAAGCCGTGATTTCGATCGAGGCCCACCACGGCATTCTAGATCTCCACCTGCACGACGTCGAAGTCCGCCCCGAGCCGATTATCGCGGTCCTCCGCCCCGTCGTGAAATCGATACTTACATGCCCAGCGATCGCGGTGGCCGTCGATCGGATGGTCGGCGTCGTCGGTCACCCTCCGTCAGAAGACCAATCTCACGATCTCCCTCTCATTCTGTGACACCACCTCGACGCCGTCGCCGTGAAGAGGATGAATCACCGCGACCGCGGCGCCGTCGACCTACTCCAAGTAGATCTCCAAGTCCGCCCCGCCGAGGGTCTGGTAGAGGCAAGGGACGAAGAAGTCCAGGTCGTGGTGATGCTCGAGCTAGATCCTTTACACCCTCAGAAACCTCACGCTCACGTTCCCCTAGAAGAAACCGGAAACGACGCTCTCCTTCCTTCTCGTCTCGTAGTCCCACACCTCGTCCCAGAATAAGGCACGCTCGGCGTCGACCTACAATTTCTCCATCAAGGTCACGTTCTCGTTCACTAATTAGAGATCGAAGGCGTTCTGGAAGATCTAGAAGATCACCCTCACACTCTACTGACCACGACGCGGTTGATACAAGAGCTGATTATCGCAAGGAACACAGACATCGTGATGAACGGCGCCGTAGCCGCAGTAGAGAACGGGGCCCGAGACCCGTCCGTACAACTGGAAGCGCAAGCCCAGAGCCTGACAGGCAAAGAGATAGGAAAAGGCACCGCTCTATACAGAGATATGCACCTGCTGGTAGAAGGAGGCGGAACACATCCTCAGTGTCCTCGCCTGTTGATAAACGACGCAAGATGGCTGACTCTTCGGCGGATGAAGAGAGCAGGAACCCTCCAGAGCCAAGGAGTGTAAGCCCAAAGAAAACACCGACGGTAGCGCACAAGACCCAAGAGGTGGGTAGTGATTCATAGAATATGCGAAGAAGTAGTGTTCGGTCCTCCCTTTTTCTTCTTGTTCTGTGGATAGTGCCGAACATGATTACTGGACCAGACGCTGACCCCAGGGATTGTTTCCAGTCTCGATCGCCTGCCTTCATAGCTTCCGAGCTGCGCGAAAAGCTTCTCCGTGAGAAGGTGATAGCATTACGAAAATCAAGCAGCAACAACCAGGATGCTAATACTGGAGATCCTTGACAACCACTGTACATAAGTAGCGATGACAAATGCAATATCAATTGATATTTAGAGGATATTCCCACTCTCCGGTACCTCTACTTTCTTGGAACTCCTACACATTCCTCAGTGTGAGCTCATACTGCTCTCCGACAAGTGCATGATCATCATCATGTAACGATCCTCATTCACTCATCGACTTCGATCTCTCCTCGTAACTCAAATCGCTAAAACCAGCTCTTCATTTATCCCACTGTCTTCCGAGTCCTCTCGCAATTTTGACAGACTAACCAAGCCCTTTCCCCCAGCTCATACAGACCGCCATCAACCTTTCTTCAACCGGCCCACACCCCTGACCGCACCATCCACATCTTCCGTGACGAATGCTTGAACACCCTCTTTTTTTCTCCACGCCCGGAGATACAACTATGCCTACAACTAACCTTCCCATGGACGTAAACCTTACCATGATCTGGCGGAGCAATGACTCCAGGAGGGAGATGGATTGGTGCATGGGGTTGTGGAAACGATAGGATGGGGTAAGAGTTCGGTGTAGGCGTGGGTGAAGGGGATACGACGATTTCTGAGAACGACGTTATACGGGGGCGTTAGGACGAAGAAAGAGAGAGTAGGAAGGATCATGATATGGGGATGGTGAGATTGACGGTTGTGGCAACGCATCTCTTTCCATGAGAAGTCCGTTGCCAAAATCTCCCATCAAAGACTTAAATCGACTTTTTCCATTGTCATCTATCACAAACCAAGCGAAACCCTGCCAACCATCACAGCAGCACGAGCTACACGCAAGCGTTATGTACAAAAAAAGCTAGATCATCCCTCTCAATCAAGCATCGAGAAGGCTCCATCACACAACAAAGCTTTCCACTTTGCTCGCCCCCCCGTGCTGGCATCAGATAAACCAATCCTCCCTCCCCCTCCTGCTTGCCGCGTTTCGACTGTTTGTTCAGCCATAGCCAAGTGTGGTTTTGTTAGAAGTACATGGTTCTGCTTATCAAAGCAGGATTTGTTTGGAAATGGAAGGTCGCAAAGTGAGAGTAGTAGCTGCCGAGTTTTGCTGACGAACACAGTGACGTGAGCGTCAGCCGTGGGTGGTAGGAATTCTCGGCACCATGAGTGAGGTGCACCCCTACGCAGTAGTCTCCGCAGTCTCCACAGGAGGCTTGTACTCCTCAGCTGGAGCGCTATCAACGGCTGGCCCATCAGTCTTTTCCTCCTCGGCTGTCTTCTCAATTTCAGGTTCTTTGGCTTCATCGGCCTCTTTCTCCCCCTCAATGGTAGTGCCAATCTTCTTCTCCAATTCTTCATCCTTCTCTTCCTCCGGTGCAGCAGCTTCTCCAGCCTCGGCTTTCTCGGCCTGCTCTTCGGTCTCTTTGGTCGTGCCGTTGGTAGTTACGCCTGCCGCCTCTGGCTTCGCGTCCTCATCCTTGTCCCCAGAAGCTCCTGCAGTAGGGTCGTTTGACAGAATGTAGGTCCATTTGTCTAGTAACTCATGAGAGCGCTTCTTGAACTGGAACTCCTCGTCTAGTGGGATCGAGTGGAGCTTGATCATAGCCTTAAGAACCTTGTGGATCTTTGTGGCACGAATGATACTACCCTCTAGATCGGGGTAGGTTTCAAGCTCGCTGAGGAAATCGGACATAGACTTCCGAAAGTTAGCACAGCTTATCCTGCCGACTTTATGTCAGTCTCACCTTCATCTCGTCCTCTTTCGGCATGGTGTCCCTCGATAAAAACCCGCGCTGTAGCTTATGACGGTAGTAAAGCACTGGTAAGATCAGCAATAGGAAGGCCTGTCCAATGAGACGAGCTTACCCTTCTTCTCTTTCATTTCCTTAGCAGCTGCTGGCGAAAGAGGCTTCTCCTCGACTTTCGGAGTATCAACAACATCCTCGTCGTCACTCGCGACGACCTTTGCCGCTCCTTTCTTGGATGATGAGGCTTTGGGTTTCGCAGCTTTCTTCTTGCTTGAAGGCTCAGAAGCAGGAGTCTTTGGGGTTGACAGCTTCAATTTTGTACCTGTCTTCGGGGTTTTTGCAGGCTACGGGCGGTGTCAGCAGGAAACGTACCTGAAATATCAACGTGTTATCTGACCTTTCCTTCGCCATCGCTGTCGACATCCTTCTTTCGCTTCTTCGATTTAGGCTTCTCTGCACTTGGAGCCTCATCGATATCCATATCATCCGCATCATCTACCAGGGCATTGGCATCCGTGCTCTTCCGCTTGGATTTGCTCGCCTTCTTAGCGTCCCGCTCTGCTTGAGCTTCCATATCTTCTTCTAAGGCCTTCTGGTGATCGGCAAGCATGTCTTTGAAGTGTTGCAAAGGCTGATCCTCTGCAGCCTTCTCGTAGGCTGCCAGGAGAAGCTTAGATTTTCCTTTCTCCGAAGGGTCCTTGGCGGCTCCTACATCTAATGGCGTTAATTCCGTGTTCGGAATCCAAGCACTACCCAGAAATTAGTTTCGTATTCGAACAGCGTCGTGTGAACATAGGTCGTAGACGGGCAGCTTGCCACTCACAATTCGTTCGTATGCCTAGATTAATTAGCGGGAGCCTATCGAGTGCGGCTGAAGAGTGACCTACAGGAACATGATAGGGAACGTCCTCTCGTAAGCCCGCTTGCCTCCATCTGCGTACTCTGGCTTTTTGTATGTGCCATCAGGCTGCTTCGTAGTGACGGGACGGGTCTCGATCAAACTCTGTGGAAGCATCTCTTCATCGCAGACAATTGATGGCCACGGTGGGTGACCCTTCATACGCGCAAAATAGTATTGGCCAGGCTGAGCATCTAAGTTTGTCAAAGGCTTGGACTTCTTCTTGTTGAGCTTCTTGCTCTTGTGCTCTGGTACTGCAGACTTCTTCTTGTGAGAGCCGTTGCTCGCCTTCTTTGAAGAGGCTGGAGTGCCGTTGGTTCTGTCTGCTGCCTCACCGTTCGTGGCAGTACCTGTATAGAAGGCAGACTTTAGCTTCTGCTGCATGGGTCCACAAGCGACGCGTAACACAATTGCCCTACCTTCAGCTGCAACCGCATCAGCCGTGCCTTCTCCAGCCTGCCCTAACGTGTGTTCCTCGGCTGTCCCGTCCTGCGCCTTGGCTTCAATCCTAGCTTGCGGTGGCTCCATCTCAGCGTTGGATGAGGTGGCAGGAATCGGGGACGAGACGGGGTTGGTCTCTTCAGCCATGATGGAGCTTGTGTAGCTTGTGGGGGCAGTGGTACGGAATGCTGTGAGGATATGAGTTATCACGCGTAGGTAGGTTGAGAGAAGACGTAATAGAGGTAATCGCAGATGTGATTATGGCGGAGGAGATGAGCGAAATATAGCAGACGCGCAACAAAGACTGTGTTGAAGTAGGAGGTTGGATGACGTGCAGTTTTGACGAACGAGAAAATTGCGAACGAGAAAGGTTGCGCGACAATGCCAACGGTAAGTTTAAAATACTACTGGTGCTAGGTACGAGATAGCACCTTACGTAAGGTTCCTTCCTTCCAACGATTGCTATTGTGTTGCCTTATTGATGATTGTAGCTGATTTGCTGCGCCTAGAGTACAATAGTCGAAGATAATAGAATCAGAAGTGAAAAGAGTTTTTCGCAGTGAATGCAGATGATGGAGGTTGGGAGCCGGAACTCCTCGTCAAATCATCGTCTTCCACCAGTGACCGACGAATCAAAACTCGCTTGCTTTGATCCGCCCTTTCGCCCCCCGATTGGAATTTAGCGTATATCCTCCTTGTCACGCTACCCGCATGCCGGCAGGCTCCTTCCCTCCTTATATACCTGTCACTGCCTGCCGTCGTCGTTCATGTCTTCGATCTCCTCGTCCCAGTTTGCTTCGCGTAGCCGTCGTCCACCTCTTTGACTCTCCAGCCATCCTGACAAGAATCAGAGCCGTGACCATATATGAAACTCACCTCAAACCTCAATCAGCCCGCTCGCACAATGTTGTCGGACACCCCAAAACAACCCTCTAACCTCGGGTCTGGAGGAACACAGTATCGACGGTGTGTTCGCAGGCCGTTTCGTACAAACTCGAAATCTGATCGCGAAAGGTTCCGAACCCTGCGCATAAGCTGCATAAGTCCACGTCGGGCGGTCTCGGAGTTCCTCGCAAATATAGCTAGTTGAGCGACCAAGCTGACGGAAGGAATTGAAGTCAAATGCCAGACAACTAGACAATTCTCCGTTAAGATATGAGAAGCAAGAATCCCAAATTCGTAGCAGCTTTGGGAAATAGACTGACATAAAGTACAAGAGCTCTTACGTATATAATATGAAAGCAATGAAGTGCCTCGCGGTGTCCCTCAACATACCTGGCCCGGCCTTAATGAGCGGCAGCGATCATTGTAATGTGCTGGCAGCAGGCAAAGTTGCTGAAATCAGGGCAGAAGTTACCATATTTCCTCACGTATAAATTTTTGTGTCTGGAAGTGACTCCATAAAAACGACAAGCTCAATGGTAGTGAGACTAGTAACATTCAACATAGAACGACGTGCCCTCTTAATATAGCACTGGTGACATTTCTGATTTACCATTCTTCCATAGACGAAAATGAAGATAGAATGAAAGAACTTTCAATGCAGCACATATGCCACACAGAGCGAGTGAAGTAATGCATATTAGTACAACGAAGGAGAAAGTACTCAACAAAAGTCTAGAAATCCTGTTGCTGTCTAAAAGGACGATAGGATTTCTCATACTTGTTATGAGAGGTTCATTCAGTATACACTTTAATTAGCTCAAGCTTATCACGCATACAGTATTCTTCTTTGAGATGTCTTTATCCGGGTTATGAAACCAGGAAGGGCAGTTGGGACCATCAATCATACTTAGCGGTTCGCACGTTCGAGGTTCTTCGGTCTCTAACTTTGGTGTAGAAGACGGAATTACAGGGCTGTGATTCTGGATCGTATGTTGGTCGTTTGACAGCCCGAGGAACTGCCGGGGCTTGGAGTAGGCAGGGAGAGCCCATTACTATTGAGTTGGCTATATCCGAATATGGGGTGAAGGAGCGATGCAGCAATAACAGACGACTCCGAGGCGTTGGGGAAGTACCAAGCATGATAATAAAAAGTATTGATCCAGGCCAGTCTTTAGATGTACTAGAAAGCAGAAGCAGCTCTGATGTGGAATTCGACCAAAGCATGTAGCCTGTAGGAGTAGCATAATGGCGGTCTGTCTGTGCCTCCAGGGCGGGGTGCGATTTGCAATGAGTACATCTTGGCCCAGTGTAATATTCACTAAACCGACGAGCAAGTCACGGGTGCTTCTTCCAGTAGATGTTACTTAGTAAATCCTAGCACCAGCACAGCAGGCGTAGTTCGAGATCAAGGGATCTATCGCTGGTAATCAAGATCACCGCGACTATGCTCTCTTGGACCGTGTAGCGATTCTTGGCTCGTAGTGTATGCAGCAGAGCCAGAAATTAGTAGGGCCAAGAGCATTCTGACCGAATACTCGGCTCGCTGTAGGCTCGTTTTCTTGGTGTCGCAGTAGGTAGGAAGTATAGCTAAACGTAGAGTATGAGTCGTGATGGTTTAAAGGTAGGAACCTGGATGTGCGATTCAGACGTGCCAGCGCCGCTTAGCCCCTTCGGGTTAAGTCAGCCAAGGCTAAAACTAAGGGGCTTAGCGGCGCTGGCACGTCTGAGAAGTGAGAAGTGAGGCAATTCCGGAATTTTACATCATCATATGCTGACTCAGCCACAGTATCAACTTCAAAGAAACTACGGTGGAGTACGAGTACGATGGTACCTATTGCTACTACATAGTTGAATGCTACTGAACGCAGGTGCGCACGCTACAACCACCACATAATTCTTCGTCCACTTAGACGCTGACTTTTCCAGATACTCTCATGGCTGCACAACCCCTCTGGGCACCATTTCTGCCAAATCACCACAGTTTTTACATTTCCTCTTCTCCTCGTCGTCCTTGAAGCCGTTAACGGCCTCTTTTATTTGCGTTCCCAGATCTGTACAGTGAAACGAGGCCTCATATACAATCTCCCCGCAATTCTGACAATACCATCGTAGCGTATCCTTGCTATCTGCTGGGCGTGGTTGCTCTAAAACTATACCGACTGTGTCCGCGAAGCGAACAGGGTTGTGGGGCGTGTTTGGAGGCAGGAGGAACATCTCGCCTTCTCGAATGGGGATATCGCGGAACGAATTGTCTTCGGGTTCAACGACCTTGAGAAGCATTGAACCGCGATATTGGTAGAACCATTCGGCGGTTTGGTTGATGTGGTAGTCAGAGCGGGCGTTGGGGCCGCCAACGATCTGTACTCGTATGAGCGTCGGAGTAAGCGAACTGTACTGGCTTACTCACCATGACCGTAACGTCGTCGTTATAGACGCAGTAATTGTTTATTGGGGGCTTGAGTAAATGGGAGTTGTCCTCGAGCCTGCACAAGACGTTACTGTCCGGAGATATGGGATGTGTTATGTATGGTGTAGAGGGACGCTACCATTTCGGGAGATTCAGTGGACTTGAAAGCATACTGAAATTTGTAATACTTCAGTGTTGTGTAATTCTTGCTTAAAAGTCATCATCATGAGGAGCGTTGAATGCTTCACCCTCAAAACCCTCCATGACAGAGCAACAATAAGTTTGGCACTAAGATAAGATAAGGTGTATCCAGCCATCGCCTAAGTGACCCTAAAGAATTTACTCGTACCTACGGAATACTCGTGACATTGAAAGGCTTCAATAGATTTTGGGATTGATATCCAATGCGGTGCGACGGCCTAATCACGCTTAAGAGGTAGGTATGTCGACAAATCCTCAAGCACCTCTCCGATTCACATCTCAGAAAGCGCTTGCCCACCGCCTAGTTCTGGCCACCCTCACAGGCCGCCCTGTTCACATCTCAAAGATCCGGCCTTCTTCACCCACAAACCCTGGTCTTGCGCCGCATGAGATTTCTTTCCTGCGTCTCCTCGAGTCAGTCACCAATGGCTCAAATATTGAAATATCATATACTGGTACAACCCTGGTTTATCGGCCTGGATTGATTACTGGAAGCGCACCTGGATCGGGTGCAAGCGGCGGTGTTATACGACACGAGCTACCAGCCGGATGTACGAGGGGTATCAGCTATTTCTTGATACCGTTGTGCCTACTGGCACCCTTTTCGAAAGTACAAATGAACGTATTATTTACGGGACCTGGTGTTGTAACCTCTGCAACACCGGCCGGTGACATGTCTGCCGATAGCGTGCGGACTGCCGTATTACCTTTGTATGCCAACTTTGGCATATCAAACAACATTGAGCTGAGGATATTACGAAGATCCAATATCGGTGTTGGTGGGAAGGGAGGTGCAGGAGAGGTGCAGCTAGTTTTCGGGCACCAAGTGCGGCTGCCCAAAACCATACACCTGCTAAACCCAGGACGAGTTACGAAAATTCGCGGTGTAGCCTACTGTACTGGTGTCTCGGCCTCGAACAATGCTAGAATGATTGATTCAGCCAGAGCGGTGCTGAATTCGATGACTAGAGACACCTACATCTTCTCCGATGTATCCTCGGCACCGTACGTACCATCATCAGAAAAGTCGAATCCAATCAGGAGAAAAATTGGTATAGGGTTTGGCCTTTCTTTGGTTGCTGAATCTTCTACTGGTTCACTTTATTCAGCAGACCTAGCATCACCTCCTTCTGGAGGAGTGCCACCCGAGGATATTGGACAGCAATGTGCCTATCAGCTCTTAGAAACCGTATCGCTCGGAGGAACAGTGTCTCTCACAGCAGCCCCAACGATGCTCACGCTCATGGCAATGGGATCAGAGGACGTCGGCAGATTACAGCTTGGAAAGGTTGTTCTTGGTACCGAGGAGATCATTCGTCTTGGTAGAGACCTCAGAGCCTTCGGAGCAAGTGGCTGGGGCTTCAGAGAGTCTACTGCAGGGCAAGAAGGAGACATGATAGTGAGCATGGTCGGCAGAGGTGTCGGTAATGTCGGGCGAAAGATTGCTTGAAGTGATACCCTGTAGAGCCAGATGATGAAGAAGCTATCCGGAGATTACAACGATGAGTATGACCACTACTATGAAGGAGAGGGAGGTAGAGCCAATCTTTGACACGAGAACGATACAGATCTTCTCAACGCTAAGTAGCACATAGCGACTCGAGAAAAGAATGCTATGTAGCACACAAGTGCTTGGAGGAACTGTGTGTAGTGTGAACGAGCTCGGAGTAAAACCTCATAAACAGTTCCAAGACGAGCGTGACAACATAGGACTGGTTCCTGGACAGGGACTTCTTTCTGTGTCTATAGTATCGTACGCGTGCCACTTTTCCTTGCTCATATTGGTGCGAACGTAGATGCGGAGCCGCTAAGCGTTTGGTTATCGGGTGCTTTCCCAAGCCAAGCTAACCAGTGTTGGTTGTTCGAGGTCCTCTCAGTCACCAATATTCGCGCTAAGCCTAATATGGGCAGATATCGTGGATAATCTGGGAAGTTGATTCTCATTTCTCACCCACATGCCCCACACTGAGCACTTTTCACTCCCCACTAAACCAATTACGGAAACATATCGTGATGACTCTTTCACTAGTGTCCGGCATGTCGAATCTGCCAAAGCACTTCAAGGATAAAAAGGCCCTGCATTCCTCTCTTTGTTCTCTCTCCACAGTTCCAGTGTACTCTTAATACGTACGGAAATTTCGAATCATACTATCGATTTGTGACTTGGAATTGAACTATTTGTCCAAACCTCTACTCAGATCCACCGACCTCCACCGACCGCCGAGATCATATTACACACACAGCTCACCACTCTCTCCCACTTCGCCACCTATCCACTTCGCCCCTTCACTACACCTCACCACTTTCGATTCAATCTCTCATCCACGTCGCAACTCCACTACCTCCCTTCCTCTCAAGGCCTATTATCACCATGATCTTTTTCGGAAACCCTTACATGGACGCCCTCATGCCCGAAAACTCGTCTCTGGAATCCATCGGCTCCGTTGCGGCAAATTTCGCCCGTTCTTCCGAAAGTGAAGAGTGCTTGCAGCACGTTCACTACTACTACAGATCTTTCCTGGCCGAAATGATCGCCGACGACATCGCCGACATGCAGGCCCGAGCCGAGGCCGAATGCGAGTACGAGGCGAAGAGGCTCGCTCGTAAGATTGCTCGGGAGGCCGCGGTGAAGAGATGCCGCGACCAGCTAAAGGCACTTGTCGTGAAAGGGGTGAAAAAGATTGTGAAGTATTGAGCAGTCTACTTCATCCGCCATCTTATCCGCCTTACCATGTAGCCACTTCGTCAATCTGGAGCATACGGACTGAATGCCAGCATTCTTTAACTTTCCAGGCCTCTTGGCCAAAGGGTCACCAACTCTTCGGCTTCCGAACGATGTCATCGACGTCTCGTCTTTATCCGCCACTCACTATGTCACGACTTTGCAACTACAATGACACTAAGGGTTTTGCATGGGCACTTGTCTTGGATTAGGAGTACAGGTTCATGGGCTTGTAGCGTCTCTGTACATGCATGTACCTACTTTCGAAGTATATATCATAATCAACTTATACGAGCCGAAGCTTCTAGGCCCGTCTTATCATTCTCATATCGACTAGTGAGGAGTAACTTAAGTTGACCCAGGAAGAGGAGAATCTGATTGTTGTTATTTTCGTCACAACCTTCAGGCCCTAATCCTGAACAAGAATAATACCAACACAAGAGGTTGACTGCCAGGTTTCCCATTGTTCCTCAATATTTTCTAAACGTCAAGGTCGACAACTTGCTGTACCCGAAATGGTATACATGATCTTCTCTCCATTTTCTTTTCTCATAAATCTTCATCGATCTCCTACATTACCAAAAACAAGGCAAAATACTACATGAATTCCCGGCTTCCTCTACTTACTGGCTCAGAATTTGTCAAAATCCTGCGTCCCATTCCCATGGCGCAGCTGTCCCTTCACACTGAAGACAGACAATGCCCACTTTGTACTGATGCATACGAATCGAGCGACGAATTTCCGTGCGGATTGGCTTGCGGCCATGTCTTTCACCAGGGCTGCATAGAGAATTGGGTGTCGGAAAAGAAGGCTAAAAAGTATATCTGTCCCATGTGCCGTCGAACGTTGTTCGCAGCTTTCGCACACAATACGGAGCAGCGACGCCAAATGCTCATTCGCTCAGCCATCAATGGCGCCCGTCAGCAAGGGGTCCGCTCCGACATCGAGCTGTACGAAGTGCTTCGCCTTCGAGGCTCGAAAATGAGCCTACCGAACCCGCAAAATGCTGCGCTCGGTGAGGCACAAGATCAGCGTTTGACTAATGAGCTTATCTACCTAGATAGTTTCATCTTCGAAATGCCTGCACAATTCAGAGACGGCGCACAATGAATTGTACAGCTTGAAGGACGATATTATGGACTGTCAAACATCTCTGGCTTTTGGAAAGAGGACTGGGTGACAGAATTCCCAGGAGGCTCCTTCGCTATCATCTCCAAAGAGCCCTTCGTCAGGGGGAAGATCTTAAGCCATGGTGGTACGTCATTTAGGAATTCCTTGACCGGGGCCTCGCTCAAGAGAAATTTGACCCGGACCTAGTTCGAAACATGATTGACGACGACATGGTTCAGGAACTTCTTGGCCGGCGGCTTTCTCCTATAGTACTTGACGGGAACGGGCTCATCAATCTCCAGTCGATTGACCAGAATATGGTTCAATTTGTACTTGACCGCACATTGCACAGAGGACCTTTCATGGAGACAGAAAGCACTTCGTATTGACAAGGGACCTCATTCGGAAGTTTATGTTGCGCGAGGATTGTCTTAGTGATGCGATGACACTAGAGTGCAGCGACTCGCAATAGGAATGTGCCTCAAGGAGCATACGGCAAGCTGGATCGTCATCTGCTTGCATATGTATCGAATAGTACCGATGAGATTTTCAATATTACAATATATGCCTTGACGAAAAAGAAAAAGAAAAGTGTTCCACTCACATCTAGCTCTCGTCTCCATGTGGTCGGTATAAACCCTTCATGTAGCTATGCGTTGTAATGATCCCCTAACAACCGCGGTTCTCCAGGTCGCAGTCCATTGCGCCGCTCGTTTCTTTGTATGGTCTTAGTACTGATGATTGATGAGTGATTGATGATGCACATGAGATGGTAACTCCTGACAATTCATTATCTATTCATGGACAAGACAACCTTACAGTCTCATGGAACCTTCGATCCGGCTCGTCGCCTGATGATACGGAACGCGGCTCCCGCAATATCTAAATAGAAAACAAATACAAACTCTTCCATGGCAACTACAACTGCCACACCTGGTCGGCGCTCTCTGATCCGCCCTCGTCCTTCGCTAGGACAATCTATCAGTACAGTTTCTACACCCAACCTACTCGCCTCCATCACGCCGTCGCAACGACCTCCTTTACCTTCGCCACAGGCACCAGGCGCTCGCGCCGACTTTGCGCGAAAAACTTCCCTCAACCAGCTGGGCTCCGGCTCTGTTTCAAAAGCATCTGGGAATAGTCAAGATCAAGAGACGGGTTCCAGTCCGTTCACCATGCATCCCACCACTCCAGCAGCGAACAGGACCGTCAGCGGTGATACTGTTGGTAATGCTAATCTTCAGGTGGGGGACACGGTGGACGTTCCCGGGGGCATGTATGGCGTCGTCAAATTTATGGGCGAAGTCAGGGGAAAGAAAGGCATATTTGCAGGGGTGGAGCTTAGCAGAGAGTTCGCTGCCCGGGGAAAGAATGATGGCGATGTTGAAGGGTGATTCTAGGCAATTGGTGATTGGGTACATTCGACTGACGATCGATTGTAGGACACGATACTTCACTACATCAATACCTGGTTCTGGCATATTCCTTCCATCTAGCAAAGCATACAAACGCGCCTCGCCTACGGTTTCTAACGACTCATTTCCAACAACACCAACTACACCCTCGCTTGCGGCGTTCAATCTTGGAGGTCGAGGAGATAGTAATGCTTTCACGCCACCTACCCCTTCCATGTCCAAATTCAGTCAGTCTGTGGGCCCTGGTCGAGCAGCCAGTCCTGCTCTTCGAAAGCAATCCCGTCCGTCCCTACCCCGACCGGAGTCTCCTCTGCGTAAAGGCCAGATTATTAGTTCTACGCCTGCAGGCAGACCGTCAATTGGTGCGCCGAAATTCTCAAGATCTCAAGTTGGAAACGCACGATACGCACCTAGTCCCGTGCCCAGTAAATTTGGGACCAGTCTGCGAATGGGCAAGGATGCAGCAACCGGTGATCCAGGGAAGAGAGCTGTCAATGCATCCAAAATGGGAATGACCACTCCCGCCAATGCAAGACCTGCATCTCGCAGTCAGTCTCGGTTAGGCCCTGAGGCGATGTTTGACGAGGACTCAGATACCACTCCTATTGGCACTGCAAAATCAAGTTACGGTACCCAAGGTGGCAAGCCAAGGCCACGCCCAACATCTGATCAGAACAGTGAGATAGTCAAGCTCAGATCTCAACTCGGAGATCGCGACAAGCAGCTCAAGGAGATGTCCTCAAACCTGGCCGAGATGGAGAATAGCGTGGCAGAACTACAGTCAGTAATGCCAAAACAAAGCTCTAATAACTCAGTAAGAGGGTCCAGAGGTTCTGCAATTGATGATGCGGACGCCACGCAACTGCGAGCTCTTTTGCGTGAGAAGAATGAGAAGATTGCGATGCTTACCGCTGACTTTGATGCTCACCGGGCGGACTTCCGCAGCACAATCGACACGTTGGAGCTCGCCAGCACCGAGACTGAACGCGTCTATGAGAGAAGGGTCGAAGATCTTACGCACGAAATCCGAGAGCTCCAGGAAAGGAGTGAAGATGTAGACAGCGTCGCTCAGCAATTGAAGCAACTGGAGGAGTTGGTGCAAGAGCTTGAAGAAGGCTTAGAAGATGCTAGAAGAGGTGAAGCAGAGGCACGGGGCGAAGTCGAGTTTCTGAGAGGAGAGGTAGAAAGAGGTAGGTCGGAGCTGAGGCGCGAAAGAGAAAAGGCAGCGGCGGCACTTAAGGGAGCCGGAGCAACTGTGGATAACGGCTTCAGTCCGAATGGGATATCGCGCGAGGTTGAGCAGAGGGATGATGAGATTAGAGGTCTGAAGGCCATAATCCATTCGCTAAGCCGAGACGCTGTACCGGAGGGAACCGCCAAACCGGGTAGCCGTAGGGTCTCAAAGCAAAGAGATAGTCAAGCAAACGGGCACAGTAACGAGCAGCTAGCAGAAGAGCGTCAAGCTCGGGAGAAGCTTGAGCGGGATGTGAAGGAGCTGGAAGGTCTTGTGGATCGGAAAACGTATCGCGAAGAGGAACTCGAACACGAAGTTGAACGTTTGCGAAATATAAACGCTACCAACAAGCACGACAGCTCAGGAAGCAATGGATTTTCGGAGCGTACTGTAATACCAGGAAACCGCGGCTCGGGCCCCCACGGTATGGGAATCTCGTCCGATCTGCGACAGAAAACCTTTTCATTAGACTCCCATCGTCGTGGGGGTCATTTCGAAGCTGTACCAGAGGCAGACACACACTCAACAATGACTGATGGCAGCAACCTTTGGTGTGAGATCTGTGATACCGGAGGCCACGACATCCTAACCTGCACCAACATGTTCGGTGATCCAGCAAACAAAGTAGGTGAGGAGGATCGGCCAGAGCTGAGTCCCAAATCGCAACGGACAGGGCGCGACGTGGTGAAAGAAGGGTTGAAGGGTTTGGCTGTATCATCACCGCATGACGACGATCGTGTGGCGCCCTTGAGTCCATCGCGGAAGAGTCCTGCGGCCACGCCTAAGGCATATCAGCCTCCAATGCCGAATCCAATGGATGAAGACATGGTGGCGGGGAAGGCTAGTGGAGTCGTTGATGGGAGCAAGTGGTGTGCATTATGCGAGAGGGACGGCCACGAGAGTGTTGACTGTCCTTTCGATGATGCCTACTAATTTACAGGTGGTGAGGTGTGGTTTGGGATGAGCGCATGGTTCTATTCCTTGGATTGCGGCATTGCTTGCTGGAGTTGTGGGCGGAGCGGAATTTCCATGTGCCAACATCTGGAGTTGATTTTACTTCCCATTGGAATTCATGGCTATGGGCTTGATGCTTGATACAAGAAGTACTTTATACTCTTCTAATTGAAAACATAATTACTGTTGACGATTCATGCATGGGGTATACCAACATGGTTCAAGAAGCATCTACCGTACCCGAGTATCCTGGCTTGTTGAAGCCGCATCCAAGAAAAACAATTCATACGTTGTTAAATTGGCAATCAAAAGATGTGGTAGTACTCTGAGATAGTTACATCGCATACTCTAAGGTAGGTACTCCGTAGGTAGAGTAAGTGTCTTCGTGGCTCAGTACCGCCTCGCCGGCGCCGTTCCACCCCTGCGCCTCGCTTGCGGCTGGAAGTGCATAGAGAGTAGACCTCATCCTTGTTCGCGAGCTGACGAGGGCACATCTGTCCATACGGCTGGTCTGAAAACACCATTGTATCGTCAATTGCAAGATTGTTATGAACTAGGTGGTCCCAGATAGAAACATCAGCCTCTATTTGGTCTCATCCATTGATTCTTAGCTGACGCGCCCTTCTACACCTTGAGGCAATCCATTAACCACGCAGCCATGGCGCAAACCATGATGGACCTCCTAGACTCCCTCTGGGGCTGCATGTCCTGTCTCCCAAGTTCTCCAAAGCTCAAGATCAACAACCGAAGCTTCAAAATGCTCCGACTGCTCGGCGAAGTTAGCCCCCCAAAGCTCCGTTCGAGTGCGCCTTCTGCGCTAACGGTCAAGTGTCGCATCAGGGTGGCTTCTCCTACGTCTACCTAGTTGAAGAAACGACGACATCTCAACTCTACGCCCTCAAGAAGATCCGGTGTCCCTTCGGGCAAGAATCCGTCTCCCTCGCCCTAAAAGAAGTGGAAGCTTACACCCTTTTTGCTCCACACCCCAACATCATTGCTTCCGTGGACTATTCCGTCGCCTCTGCCAAAGATAAATCAGATCCCAGTAGCAAAACGGTTTACATACTCCTCCCCTACTACCGAAGAGGGAACCTCCAAGACGCCATAAATGCAAATCTAGTCAACCATTCCAAATTCCCCGAGAAAAGACTGATGATACTATTCCTCGGCGTAGCGAGAGCGCTGAAGGCAATGCATCAGTATAGAGTGAAGGGCGCGCCGGGAGGACCCACTGCACAGAAGAAGGCAAAAGGCGTCCGGCAAGAAGCCGCAGAGGCGGACCAGGACGCAGCTAGAAAAGCCAAGTCGAAAAAACGGCGAGAAGCGCCGGAGCGGGACCAAGAAGATATTGAGCAGCAGCCGCTGATGGAGGGGGAGGTTACCAGAAGCCAAGAAGGCGTTGCAGACGGCGAAGTCAGAGCTTATGCGCATCGAGATATAAAACCTGGTATGCTCTCTCAACCTCGACCCAGCGTATCCACCCCGCAGCGACACTAACCAACTGCACGCACAGGCAACATCATGATCGCCGACGACGGCCGCACCCCCATCCTCATGGACCTCGGCTCTCTCGCTCCCTCCCCCACCCCCATCACCTCCCGCTCCCTCGCCCTCCTCATCCAAGACACCGCCGCCGAACACTCCACCATGCCCTACCGCGCCCCCGAACTCTTTGACGTCAAAACCGGCTCCGTCATTGACACCAAAGTCGACATCTGGAGCCTCGGCTGTACGCTCTATGCCTGTCTCGTCGGCAAAAGCCCCTTTGAGGCGCGCAGCGAGGAGACGGGCGGGAGTTTGAGTATTTGCGTGTTGGGCGGGGATTGGAGGTTTCCGGACGAAGGAATGCAGAGGGATGGGAAGGCGAAGGTGAGGGAGGAAGGGGCGATTAGTGAGGCGGTGAGGGAGGTGGTGCGGAAGTGTTTGAGGGTTGAGGCGGCGGAGAGGCCGGATGTGGATCAGTTGATTGAGGAGGTGGAGAAGGTGGTGGCCGATTTGCCGGATGATGATGGTGATGCGGGTGGGGAGTGAGGGCGTGTGGTGGTGGTGTGTTATTGTTAGTATTGGGGGAAGGAAGGGAGGAGTTACTGCATCGTCTTGGAGTTTGGTGGGGGGTGTTTTCGTTGCAGAAACAGAGGGGATCTAGGAGCTATTACTGTAGCTACATCTAATATGCGGACATACCCCCGCTAGTTTCCAATTTTCTCGTCGAGGTAATCGTCCTCGTCAAATACTCGTATTGAGGCCTGCCAGTCCAAACCCTTTCCTGCGCGCACCAACAAGATGTCGCCGAGAAGACCAAAGATGCCTCGCACAGCAGACACGGGTGACCTAATTGCCCACGGTGAAGGAAAAAAAGGGCACTGGCTTTGCCCAAATCCAGATCCCTCCTGATACGCATATCCCTGTTTCGTAACCACCAAGGGACGGCGATGAGGGATTCAGTGCTCATGACAGACACCAAGAGGGTGTTGCTGTATGCAAAGGACATGGGATTGGCTTGCACAGACAAGAAGGGGAAGAAGGAGAGAGCGACGGTTGATGGAGGGGAGGGTTGGATGTGTGATTGCAGTGAGGAGTGCGGAAGCGAGTCCATCTATTTTATGTGGAGGTCGCTGGGTGAGATGGTGGATTTATGACTGGAGATTCATTTCGACTGGAAGGGGGATCGTGTGTATGGAGCTTGAGATTTAGAAAAACTGGGTGCGAGCAAGTAGAAAAGCGTAGTGGCAGCTTGCGCTACCTCTACTGGCTATTATGCGTTGTATAGCGGCGCCGCTGTGGCATTATAAAAACGGGGAGACGGTGGTTTCTAATGCGAGCATCGGTATGGCAGAGTGGGTTCACTGAAGGATTGACCTTCCCGCTGTTGGGTTGAACTCTTAGCAGTACTATGACATCTTTTTTCTCTTATGTCCTTGATACCTTCTGGTCCCCTATTGGTTGAAGTTTCCCTGCCTTATGTATATGGTTGAGCATTGCTGTCCCGGTTGACTCTTCTAAGATCGCCTTCTTTCTCATAAGACTCGCTAAACGCTAGATATTAACGCAAAACCAGGTAGCCTTCCATCTAGACAGAACTTTCAGGCCTTGACAACCTAGGCGAATCTCCGCTCAAACTCCTGGAAAAGCTTAGGGCTTATCTCATCGCTGCTGTTGCCTTTGATCGTCCATAGTATCCCTTTGCTGTCGTAGTGCTCCAGTAATGGCTGGCTCGTTTCGTCAAATTTCCTCAGCCGCTGCTTCCAAGTTTCTTCGTCATCGTCCGCTCTTTTTGTCAATGGCTCCCCAGTGATGTCATCTTTCCCCGGGACCTTCGGCGCGTTGAAGTTAGTGTTATATACCCTACCACTGGGCCCATGGACCCAACGTGACGCGATGCGTTTGAGTATGATGTCAACGGGAGTGATCAGGGAGACGACCAGGTTGATGGGTATCAAGGCATCGAGGCGAGAAGCCTGAACGGAAGTACGCGGAAAGCCATCCAAGATAAAAGACGCGGCGGGGCTATCCGAAGGCTCGGCTGGAAGAGCGTCACTGACCGACGACTTGGGCGAGACCCACCGCTTGGCTTTAAGTTCGTTGAGGATGAGCTTGAGGATCATATCGTCGGGGACGAGGTTGCCGGCTTTCATGGCGCCTTCGGCTTGGAGACCTGAAGAGCTGTCAGATACGACATAGCCTCCCAGATAAGTCCAACAATTGGATGAGTGTTGGACAGTCCTGTAAGACTCATACCCAAAGGTGTTCTGTTGCGTACGCTTTCCCGGAGCAGATCTCCCGAGCTTACGGCGGAGATTTGAGGGAACCGTTGCATGAGACGCTCCGCTTGTGTGCCTTTTCCTACGCCAGGCGCTCCGACTAGAATGATACGCGCCGCTCTCTTGAACTCTTTGGTTGCCATTGAATGGAGGTGTGCTATGGGAGCTAAGATTGGCAGACGGCTCTCGTGCTCGGGGAAGGGGATGGCGTGCGGGGAGCGTCTTGCGCCGTGTCTTCTGTCCCCGCCCTGTGTGAAGCTCAAGGCTCCAGCGATAGATGATTATATGTCCATATCGGTCGGTGTTGAAGTAATATGTACAGGGGTACCGAACGTAGCTAGAACATGGGCTCGACGAACGTTGCTATGGCGTCCTCCGGCGGCAGGGAGCAAAACCCGCCTTGGCCGAAACGATCAAGGCTTGCAAGGTAAATGATGTACTTTCAGCAATCGTCAACAGATGCTTTTCAAAGAAACGGTACTTGTTCCACGAACATAAATACATAGTACCAGTATGTATTGGCGGAATGTACTATGCACCCACGTTACTCCTGAATTTCGAAATATTTAAGCACTTTTGGTTATGTCCAGATTCGTCGTCCAATAGGGAAATTTGTCTTTAAGGACCCGGAGGATCGCAAATAATGATCCGGGCCTGGTTTGTAATCCAGCCCTGTGAGGCGAGGGAAGCAGAATCGCCAACCACGTAGGGGTACGTTTCTTTAGTAGACATTCGATTCTTTCTATTCTCATCCAAGCCAGTTTCTAATCAACAACATATGTCACATTTACGAAGCATACCGAAGTGAAACAACCACTCTCCTTCAAACGGCTACCACCACTCCATCTTGTGCTAGACATTGGCGGAACCGAGATATCCGTCTGTCCAACATACACTTCTCACGATGAGTTCTCCCGCAAGATTAGTTCGGAACACATTTACACAAAGGGCACTACGCAGTGCTGGTACGTTCAGGATCGAGCTCTCTCTTCTGGAGTGCGCTCACGGATCATATAGGGGGCTTACCACTAAGGACTGCATTCTCGCCTTCATCCGCGCGTACCGCTTTCCTTCGCCGTAATGCGAGAGATTTACCTTCTCAGCTGAAAATCCTAGCTATAATATCCCCGTATCGAGGCTATGCTACCGACACCTCTCCGACAGGTGGCGGCGGACCGGCATTTCCACCTCCCGGCTTCAACACTGAGGAGGCGAAGAAGCCTTTGCCAAAGGATGAATCAAAGGCTCCTTCTCCAGCCCGGGTAACTTCCGCTATAGCTGCATCAGTAAACGAACACACGACTGGGGCAGTCCCGAACAACGATGTCACCGGTGTCGAGAAGACTAAAGCTATGGAGAACAGAAGCTTGGCGGAGCTGGCAGCCAGCAAAGCAACAGCTACACATACCGATGAGAAGAAGCTGGAAGATGCAAAGAAAGATCAGAAGAAGTTGACGATCATGCAAAAAGTCAAGCGCGAAATAATGCATTACTGGGACGGTACCAAACTTCTAGCGACAGAGATCAGAATAAGCACGAAACTGGCCTTGAAGATGGCTGCAGGCTACGAGCTCAGCCGAAGAGAGAACAGACAACTCCAGCGTACAGTGCAGGATTTAGGCCGATTGGTACCTTTTTCGGTCTTCGTCATCGTACCTTTCGCAGAACTTCTACTTCCTGTTGCACTCAAGATATTCCCAAACCTCCTACCAAGTACCTATGAAGGCCAAAAGTCAAAAGACACCAAGGCCACCAACCTCCGAGCGACTCGCAAAGAGGTCAGCAACTTCCTTCGTGACACGTTAAAGGAAACCGGTCTTCCAGTCAGCGCAGTGAATGCACAAAAAGAAGAATTCGCTACTTTCTTCCGCAAGGTGCGCGCAACTGGGGAATCTCCTACGCATGCAGATGTCATCAAAGTTTGCAAGATCTTTAAAGATGATCTAACCCTCGACAACCTTTCCCGTCCTCAATTAGTTGGTATGACAAAATACATGAACCTCAACGCCTTTGGCACAGATATGATGCTTCGGTATCAAATTCGGCATCGCATGCGCCAGATTAAGCGCGATGATCGCGCAATCTATGATGAAGGCGTCGATAGTCTGTCCGTCCCTGAGCTTCAAATGGCTTGCGCTTCGCGTGGTATACGGACCCAAGGGATGAGCCCAGGACGTCTGCGTGATGACCTCCAGATGTGGCTCGACCTGCGCTTAAAAGATGGCGTTCCATCAACACTCTTGGTCCTCAGTAACGCTTTCATGTATACCCAAGGAAAGGATTCAGAGATCGACAACCAAATCGGGGCTCTACAGGCGGTTCTGTCATCTATTCCAGAAGAACTGTTCCACGAGATTGAGCTTGAAGTCCACAATGCCGAAGGAGCGGCGACAAACAAGCAGAGACTGGAGGTGCTGAAGGAGCAACAAGATCTGATTGAAGAGGAGAATGAGCAAAACGAGGAGAACGTCGAGTGTGGAAGATCGTCACCCAAGGACGACGCAAACATTGACGAGGAGGATCAGAGGAAAGCGGATGCGAAGGCAGACGGTAAGGAAGGGGATCAGGCGGGTGAAGCGGCCGACGCCGAGCGGGAGACGGTGGAGGCCGAGAAGCAAGGCCAGAAGGAAGAGAGAAAAGAAGAAGGAGGAAAGCGGGACTAATCCTCACTCTTCAAGCAGGGCTATCGTGCTCTTTAGTACTAGGCATTGGGTGGAGTGGAGTGGTGACATGGGGCTTTCTGGTATAGATGGCATTGACGGGCGCTTTATGTGGGGTAGCGTACGCACCCTTAGGCGACAAGGTAGAGACATGAGATTCAGTATTTTTCAGATTACGCTTCTGCGCAACAGATGGCGCTGGCGATCCCGGTTATGCAGGGACTGGATCATGGACTTCTCAAATCTCGATGCACAAGCACGAGATGTGACTGATCTGAGCGAAATCCGAGCTAAGTAGAGCATAGAGCATAGAGCATAGGGCATAGAGCATTCAGCATTATGCCAATATGTTCCGTCGAGTCCATCAACGGGTAAAGGTATTTTCATCAGGTGTTAGAAGTCAGGCTATTGAGACATTTGGGGGACAACAGCAGCAACATGTCCCGGGCGGCGGTGAGGCTGGCTGGCCCTTGAATGAGGTCACCGTCCGCTGGTGAATGATTCCGGGGTTTGCGCCCCGCCCTCACTCCCGCCTCAGCCTTATCCGCCTTTATCGAGGCCCATCCATCGATTAGATCAGATTGGCACTGAAGCTATCTCCATTCTATCTTCATTCTATCTGCCTTGCAATTCACTCCACCATCCATTCATTCGCTCATTCGCTCATTGATCGATCGAACAATAGAATAGACGAGGCAAGCAGCCGGGTTCTTCAAGCGAGCTGAGGCGCTTGACTTCCATTTTCTTGAGTGCGCAATGTAATTGCGCTGATTCTCTCATGGGACCCAAGTCGCAATATCCGGTCACTCCTTCTGAACTATCTCGCTTCTCCTCAGACTGAACTTAATCTCATTTGCTCCCCATATCACCCCGCCAAATCTTACTGGGCTAAAATATACTTGTATCTCAGCAAGCTCACTCTCTACAGTTCAGCGTGCTTTTGCACAAACACCTCCATCATGGTCTCGGATACTGTCTATGACCTGTGCTTGCCGATCTTGGAAGATTGCTGCTCCGAGGACGAAGACAAGACAGAGCAGCTCGAGCAGCTCGTTCAGAAAGAAGCTTCTCTGACAGGTCGGCCTCTAGAAGATGCGGTATTGAATATATTATGGCGCTTTCGAGAGTCAAAATCTCCCTCAGCAGCCTCTCCACCTGTTCGCCATACGGTCATTCGCCGAGCTTCACCTGCGCCGTGGCAAATAGCTCGCGCTTCAACGCCGCTGGCTTCCCCTGCACTTGGTCGCGCGAGCCCTGCGCCGCCTCCAGGCTTCGGTATTGCGCCGCCTGGATTCAACAGAGCCAAATCCTTCAATGCAAGCCCGTTCACTTCTCCTCGACCTTCACCCCGACTCGCTTTTGCCAATCCTATACCACATAGTCCTAATCTAAACTCTTATGAGTTCAGCGAGCCGACTGCGGTCTCAAATGACTATGGAGATTATGGTAGCGACACGGTCGACTGGCTTGTGAACGATGACTCTCAAAGCAGACCGTCTTCATCAGGTGCAGGTAGTGCCTATGAGAGTGTTCTGAGTGGCGCCGCCGCAGCATGGATCCAGCCGCAGCAAAATGACATGTCCCCTTACGATATGCTACGCTCGGTGCTAGGCGATGGGAGATCGGATGAAGAGATTGAGACTGCCCTAGAGGCTAATGGATACGATTTAAGCACAACCATAATGAACTTGATGGGTACTTACAGCCAAGATCAAAATCTCATGCCAGATCAAGATCGACAGATTCTTATTGGAAAGTCAATGATGCCGAGTCAACCCATGATGATTGATCCGTCAGAGCGCGGCCGCAGCAGCATCGTCTGCAAGTACTGGCTGTCAAACGGGAACTGCTTAAGGGCAGACTGCCGCTTTAGTCACGACCTCAGCAGTCACATCTGCAAGTGAGTGTGGCCTTACTCGGCTATTCTGCAATTTACTGACGATATAGGTATTGGGTCATGGGCAATTGCCTCGCAGGCGATTCTTGCATATTCTCTCATGACCCTGCACTCCTGATTAATCGTCTAACTGTTGACGGAGGCAATGCCATAATCGGTACTCCGCCGTTGAGTGTTCCCCCTAACTTTCAGGTGCAGGACTACGACAGCTTTCCAACTCTCCAACCTTCAGCGATGAACCAATTTGCTCAGGCATCTTCTTCGCCGAACCAGCTAGATCCATACAATTACACAGGTTCTCAAAGCGCAAATAATTACATTGCAAGCCCAAGACGTGCCTTTGTACCCCGAACGACGTCCATGAATGGGCTTCCTTCATCACCGAGCTCCTACAATTCGCGACCAACAAGCCGTCATCAATCTCGCGAACCTACGCCATCCATCCCCTCGGTCGACGATAATGAGGCTTTCCCAACTCTGGGCTCAGCAGGTACTAAAGGCGCCAAGAAACATCACGGTAAGCGTGGTGGCCATGGACATGGTCACAATAACAAAGAAAACTTACCCGGCTCGCTTGCCGACGTCGTTCGAATGTCGCCCTCACCAGCGCCTGGCTTGCTCCGCAAGGGTCTTATGACCCGCAAGAGTTATACCGGGAGCCGCGAAAACAGCGTAGCAGCCAATGCTATACCAGCGCCGCAACACGTGCCCTGGCTGGAGACGGGCGCCAAAGCGAATCAAGCGTATATGAAGGCTAGACAAGAAGCTTTCAAGCATGGAGGTCTGCGAAATAAGTTTCTACAAAGGTGAGCCACAATGTCGTATGATCAAAAATAGGTTAACCCTCGACTCAGTGCTGCCCAAGCTTGGAATCGCAATGATGCTCGAGCAGCCAAGGCTCTTAGCTTGCGGGGCCAGTCTGAGAACGACTTGATGCGGAAAGCTCATCGGGAAGCTGCTAGGCTGCTCTATGAGGAACGGAACAAGGACAGCTCGGCCTCTTCCGAAATATACGTTGATCTCCACGGGTTGCACCCGGAAGAAGCAGTAGAATATCTTGAGCGGGTGCTAGTGGAGCAACAGCGCTCGAGTCGTCCTGTGTATGCGATTACGGGAACTGGGCATCACAGCAAGAACGGCAAGGACAAGGTTGGTAAGGCCATTCGGGGATGGCTCACTGAGTGGAAGTATGCCTTTAGGGAGTTTAGTGTGGCTGGAGACAGTGTTGGCGGCATCTTGGGAATTGATCCAAAGAGCTTTGACAAAAGCATGCTGGAGGAGAAGACCGTGGCAGCGGAGAGCGTGGAGGAGGCAAGTGAAGGGAAGGTCAAGGTGGTAGAGGAGGCCCCGATAGCTCCAAAGGGGAAGATAGGATAGCGTAACAGCCGCAGCAAACCAAAAAATCGAAACAATACCACAACTCTTGGACTTTTCCTTATTGTGATCCAAACAACAGTTTCTGGGAGCGGCTGCCAGGGCTGGGCCTCGCGCGGAATTGTTCCCGCCCCGAATTTAGCTTATCCCCATGGCACTACCCTACTTGTACCGGGATAGCTAGAGTAGCTAAGCTGTCAAATCCTACCAACATAGCATCCTTCTATCACTCCGCCTTCAAACCGATACACGTCAAGCAGATCATTGAAGCCTACCCTCGCGTCAACATGGGCGGCGAGACTCAAATCAGAGCTATGTCGAGCTCCTTGCCCAAGGTCTCAGCTGGTCCTGTAGGGCAACAGATCCACAGCATCTACAAAGATCGACTCGGCCAATTCACAGGTAGTGGACAGTATGAGCCCGAGAACTTACGGGGGTATGTGAAGAGATCTGGCACCCCCAACCGCATGCTGAAGGTAAAATTAGGAAATTCTACGAGGGACGAGCTTCGGGGGAAGAGTGCGTAAAGCTCTCAGTGTACTCCCCTCCAGATCTGGCTCGACCTACGTTTAAGGAGGCCACGTCGCAAGAATTCGAGAAAACAAATGTTGGGGAATCTTTCGGACCAAGTTGGTCAACACACTGGTTCAAGATCCAGCTGAAGGTACCGTCGCACCTGAAGGACAAGGAGCTGCTCGAGTTCCATTGGGATGCCAACAACGAAGGACTTGTATGGAGCGAAGATGGCGAACCGCTGCAAGGTCTTACAGGAGGTGGGGAGCGCAGGGAATGGATCTTTCCGAAGACGTTCCGGGATGGTGAATTCCATACTTTCTATATCGAGATGGCCTGCAATCGCATGTTTGGTAATGCGAACGGAGGTGATGTTATTCAGCCGCCCAATCCAGATGTATACTTTCAGCTGTACTTGGCAGACATTGTTGCAGTGAACCAAGCAGCCAGAGCATTGTACATTGACTTCTGGATCATTGGAGGTATGAACTTCAGGATCTCTCCGTGCGCTATAGCTAAGAAGCATTACAGATGCTGCAAGAGAGTTTCCTGGAGACTCTTGGGAATCACATGAGGCTCTTCAAGTGGGAAATGCCATCATGGATACTTTCATTGCTGGTCATGGAAGCCAAGAATCCATTCTAGAGGGTCGGAAGATTGCAAGCAAATACATAGGAGATAAGGTTGATTCGTCCAAGGTCTACGATACTGATAACGAGTCTATCGTCTATGCTGTCGGAAATTGCCACATTGATACCTGCTGGCTGTGGCCATGGGCAGAAACGAAACGCAAGGTTGCTCGCTCCTGGTCGAACCAGTGTAATCTTATGGATCGCTACCCAGAGCATCGCTTTGCTGTCTCACAAGCTCAGCAGTACAAATGGCTCGAACAACTCTATCCAGCACTCTACGACCGCGTCAAGGCCAAAGTCAAGAAAGGTACCTTCCAGCCTATTGGCGGTAGCTGGGTAGAGCATGACACGAATATGCCTAGTGGAGAATCACTTGTTCGCCAATTCTTATATGGTCAACGGTTCTTCGAGAGCCACTTCGGCGAACGTTGCAAGACGTTCTGGCTGCCAGATACCTTTGGGTATTCAAGTCAGCTACCACAGCTGTGCCGTCTTGCTGGGATGAGTCGTTTCTTCACCCAAAAGTTAAGCTGGAACAACATCAATAACTTTCCCCACACAACATTCCGTTGGGTCTCTCTCGATGGTAGCCAAGTCATATGTCATATGGCACCCTCGGAAACATACACTGCTGATGCGCATTTTGGTGATGTGAGACGTAGCGTAACGCAACACAAGTCGATGGACCAAGACAAGACGTCGTTACTCATGTTCGGCAAAGGTGATGGTGGAGGGGGACCCACATGGGAGCACTTGGAGAAGCTCCGAAGGTGCCGAGGAATAAGTGACAAGGTTGGTCTGTTGCCTCGAGTCAACATGGGTGTCTCGGTCGAGGACTTCTTCGATCGGCTGGAGAAGAAAGCAGAAGATGGAACTGAATTCGTTACTTGGTATGGGGAGCTCTACTTCGAACTACATCGTGGCACATACACTACGCAAGCCAATAACAAATGGAATAATCGGAAAACAGAAATCATGATGCATGACGTCGAGTACCTTGCTACTCTAGCCTCAATGAAGGACACCTCCTACAAATACCCGAAGAAGGATATCGACGATATGTGGGAAAATATCTTGCTCTGTCAATTCCACGATTGTCTTCCTGGCAGCTGCATCGAAATGGTCTACGATGATTCGGACGAGCTTTATGCCAAAGTTTTCAAGACTGGCGAGAAAGTCATGAAAGAGGCCCTGTCTACTCTTGGCTTCTCAAAACACGGTGTCACGACCGCAATTAACACTCTCCCCTGGCCTCGTGCAGAAATCATGAGACTTCCCGACGATTTGGAATCCAAAGGCCCGGAATACGTTTTAATCAAGGGAAATACGGGTGTCATCCCGGCCGAGTCACTTTCAGATTCATCTAAAAGCGTCAAATCCTCAGCATCCATCAAAGAGATCAAGAAAGGAGTCTTCCAGCTGTCAAACAACCACTACAGACTCCAGGTAGAAGGTGGGGCAATAACTTCATTGTTCGATCGTTCAGAGAATCGCCAGATCATCGCCAAAGGTGGGAAGGCCAACCAGTTTGTCATATTCGATGACAAGCCGCTGTACTGGCAAGCTTGGGATGTAGAGGTCTATCATCTGGAATCTCGAGAGGAGCTACCCCCAGGCAAAAGCGAGATTGTTGAGCACGGTCCTCACAGGGTAAGCTTGATTACTGAAACCAAGATCAGCGAGCGCAGCTGGATCAAGACCACAATAAGCCTAGCCGCTTGTATCGAAGGCCAACCGAGTTACATCGAGATGGCCAGCGAGGTAGAGTGGCGGGAAAACATGAAGTTCCTCAAGGTCGAGTTCCCGGTGGACATTGTGAACACTGAAGCGTCGTACGAGACTCAATACGGAATCATTCGACGGCCGACCCATTACAATACGAGCTGGGATATGGCGAAGTTTGAAGTCTGCAGCCATAAGTGGGCGGATTTGTCAGAGAACGGTTATGGTGTATCGGTCCTGAATGACAGCAAATATGGGTTCGCAACCTGCGGTAATATGATGCGTCTGTCACTCCTTAGAGCGCCCAAAGCTCCAGACGCTCATGCCGACATGGGTAAGTCAAATCCCTTCAATTGATATAAACTCTTTTCTTCGCCATATCCCCCCACCCACGCATCCAACTAACCAGCGCCCCCTAGGTCGCCACCACATCCGCTTCGCCATCCTCCCCCACGCCGGCCCCCTCGACTCCCGCACCATCCGCACCGCCTATAACTTCAACCACCCGATGCGCCTCTACGCGCATCCCCCTTCCACCCTCGCCGCCACCACCTCCCTCCTCAGCGCCATCACCCTGACCGGCTCCCCAGCCCTCATCCTCGACTGCATCAAGCGCGGCGAAGACGACGATGATGTCAGCAGAGGGGAGCTGCCGAAGCGAAAGGGCAGGAGTGTGGTTGTGAGGGTGTATGAGAGTTTGGGCGGGAGGGCAAGGGGGGTGCTGAGGAGTGGGTTGGATGTGAAGGGTTGTGTGAGGTGTAATGTGCTGGAGGATGACGGGGAGGGTGTGATTTGGGTGGATGGGGCGGCGCATATTGAGTTGAGGGCGTTTGAGGTGGCGACGTTTAGGTTGGTGTTGTGAGGGTGTTGGGGGGTGGGTTGGGGTTTGTAAGTGGAGAGTGGAGTAGTGGGCTAGGATGGGTATGAGCTGTGAAGGCTCAGGTGTGTGCTTTGTGTGGGTATGGGTTGTGAGGGTGTGGGTTAAGGATGTGGGACGAAGAGGGAAGCTTGAGTATGGTTCATCGCAAAAGTACACGGCAAAGGTTTCAAGTCCGCGGGATACGCGGCTGCGTCTCATCGCCATCTACGGGGACTGGTATTTTGGATTTTATGCATCTCCATCCCGATCTCCAGCATCTATTAAGCACGCTCTTTCCCTCCCTCTTGACCCATGAACTTTCTATACATGTACAACCATAGAAAGAAACAGACAATCTTCTATAACAAAGGATTCGACCGATACTCCGGCACGGCGCCGTTAAGCTCTGATTTCTTCGCCTGGTTTTCCCCTTCAATGCCGTTCGCCACATCCTCGTCTTCCCGCTCCGCTAGGAATTTCTCCGCTTCGAGCGCTGCGATGCAGCCTGATCCTACGCAGTCGAGATCTGTCAGCAACTATGACTCTCCTACAAGAAGACAGCCCTCGCAAAGTGAGAAGATGGGTGTGCACATACCAGCACTAGTAATCGCCTGCCTATACCGTTTATCCTGCACATCCCCGGCCGCAAACACGCCCTCCACATTCGTATAGCTCGTCCCCGGCTTCGTAAGCACGTACCCCTCGCCATCACAGTCCACCTGGCCCTGAAACATCTTGGTCGCTGGATCGTGGCCCACGGCGTAGAAGAGCCCGTTCGCCTTTAGCTCCTCTTCTTGCCCGCTCTTGATGTCTTTGATCCGTAGCCCGGTCATGAGGCCTCGGTCGCCGGGCTCGCCCGTGACTTCGGTGGCGACGGTGTTGTATCTGATGGTGACTTTCGGGTGCGAGATCAATCGCGTCGCCATCGTTTTACTCGCGCGGAGCTTTTCTTTGCGGACGAGCACGGTGACGTGGCTTCCATATTTGGTCAGGAAAATCGCTTCCTCGGCTGCGCTGTCGCCGCCTCCTATCACGACCAGGGGCTTTTGGCGGAAAATGGGCACGGCGCCATCACAGACGGCGCAGGCGGAGATGCCGTTTTGCCAGTATTTTTCCTCGCCTGAGAGGTTGAGCCGGCGGGCTGAAGCGCCGGTGGCGATGATGAGTGCGGAGGCAGTTATGGGGGTTTCGGGGGCGTTTTCGGAGAAGAGTTTGAAGGGGCGGGAGGAGAGGTCGACGTGGGAGATTGTTTCAGTTTTTATATCTGTGCCGAAGCGGAGAGATTGCGCGCGCATGGCGTCCTAGTCGGGGGGAAATCATCGTTAGCCATTGGGATTTTACAAAGAGAGAGTGGGGCGAAATACCATCAGTTCTTGCCCGCCAACGCCGTCAGGAAAACCAGGGTAATTCTCGACGTCTGTCGTTGTCGTGAGCTGCCCACCAGCGGCTATGCCATTAGCGAGGAAGCCTTCGTAGAGCACAGGTTTCAATTCTGCTCTTGCCAGGTAGACCGCTGCGGTATGGGCAGCAGGACCAGAGCCGATTATGATAACGCGGGAGTGCATCCTTCTGGTTTGGGTGCCCGAGGGCCGGGACAGGTGGGGAAGCTGGGCCGATGGGGCGGGACTCCTCTGCTGGATAGATGCGACTGCTGCAAGGGAGACACTGAGGCTGGAGCGGAGGGGAGAGGTGGCGGCGCGGCGGAAGGTGGAGGAGAACAGTTTGGTGGTGGTTATGGGGTGGTAGAGGGGAGAAATGTAGAATCTACTTGGGAAAAAGTAGATGGGCTTTTATGTTGGCTTCAGGTAGGAAATAAGATGGAAGAACAGAGACTGGCGCTGGAAGTAATATAGTTTAGTGCTGCAATTGTATTTGAAATGCACAATGTTTTGTCAATTGCAAATCGAGTATTTACTCTAGTGGGGGATGTATTTCTGGGAGCCTCGGCACAGGCCCGAGTACTAGATACTGTGATACTGTAAGCAGGGGAAAGGAAGATTCCACAACGTTGATTCCACATCACTTCATGCACAACAGCACAATAAATGATGGGCTTTCCAGGTAACGCGAATTCAACTTGAGACGGTAAGGAAGCTATCATAGCTCAGCCTGTGGAATAGGATGCCACCATTCACGTTGTCAGTTGTTGTTATATACTATGGGTCCAGGGTTCGACTTGTATCTCCAGAGATCATACTACTCAAAATCTTAGATCACATCGCTCCGAACGGCAGCGTTGCGTTTCGAATCGAGCATCAGTTGCTTGGCGTCAACTCCGTCTCGAGAAAAGGTAGAAAGAAAAATACTTTGAAGCAATTGTCCACCTCGAGTGTGTCGGTATAGATGATTATAAGCTGGAAAGACCAAACGATCGCAAAAGGTCTGACGACTGACATCATTGTCGAATGGAAAACAATCCCGTCGATTGTCTACGCTGACTGGAGACCTGAGGCTAACTATCACGTTCTTCATTCAAGCTGTAGTGGAGCTAACTAAATCCGGTCAATATCAAATTCTACTCCTTGTGCCAAAGCATCCGGTCACGCCACTACCATCCAGGAAGCAAGCGCTTTCATGCTTCCTTATATTGAGAAACTATATGGCTTGAATCTAGATGATTTAGAATGAGCCTTCCTGAGCGTTCCTTTACTGGATCACACTCCCCTCAGAGATCCGAAATCTAATAGACCGCTATACAAAGGCCTGAGTTCTTTGTGTATTTACACATCTCTATTCTTCTCACATGGTATTGCAGTACTTTTGAGTGTATGTCATCGCCACGCGTGAAAGAGTGGCTTGTGGCCATGACAAATACCCTCTTCATTATGGAGAAGCTTTCTTCCTTGCTTTCTCATTCATGTTGGTATTTACATCTTTGTAAGCGGTTGTGTGTATAATAACGATTCACTAACATCCCAATCCCACACGAAAATTTTGCGGCTATTGCACACGAAGTCAAGCTTCCGTCTCAGAGTGGTATGGAGAAGCTTTTTTTGAAGACTCCAATCTACGGCGTAATCTCAGTATCTATTGACACTTCTGTCAGCAATCACAAGGCTCTACCACCATCGCCCTCCACCGTCTCTCTTTCCAGCGTCTACAGTACCTCGGAAGAGGAAAAAATGAACACACATCAGAGGAGTAGAAAGGACGCAATATTACCACCACATATTTTTCTTCAACCATCAACATACAGTTCGAGTACCTCAGGGTTACCGGATCCAATACCACTTAGACCACAATTAGCGCGCAACGAGCAGCTTCATCCAGCCACAGATTGGTCTGTAGAAAAGCAACGGGCACAAAAAGCAAGGTCAGAAACCTTGCCTTTGTCGAGTCACGAGCAAATACCGGCACGGCTGAGCGGTGAATTTCCTACCGAGTCACCCTCAAAATTACATCATAATGGCCGTGCAAAAAGTGCAGAGCAACACGCTGGCAACTACGAGTGTGTCTTACACACAAGATCTTGTGTCATTCCTAGCTTCAACCCCGAATCCTACAACGCAAAGCTATCTCCCTCCGCAATGACATCAAGAATCACAGACGTTGTTGATAACTCCCTCTGCCCATCTCCACTGAGAGTCAGCGGTACCGACCAGATCAAGGAGGAAACAAGCCGCTTTTCTTACTCGTCTTCCGATGGCGATAGCATCCATGCGGGATTTCGAAACTCGCTCAAATCTCGTGCCAGAAAGGCGCTCCATCGACGACGAAGCTCCGTCGAAGCGCCAGAGCAAAGGCCATCCTCATCAAGATCTTCCCACAGAAGAAAATCAAGCCTTCAACAGGGTCTCTCAGATGGCATTCATGACATGTACGAGACCCTAACAAGCCTCTCCACAACCAAAACCAGAAGGTCCCGCCTGTCAGATGAGCTCTGCAGCCCTCCCATTCCCCCCAAAGCCGCCCAAATCCTCGGTACAAGTTCCCCCATCAGATCCCCCAAATCGCCACCTCCCAAGACCCCCAAAACCCCCAAGTCCGCAAGATTCACCTCCCATCACGGCTATGCCTCCGTCCCGTTCTCGGAAAACTATCTAAGACCGGTAACGCCGACGGCAGACGCGGATCGTGAGCCGAGCTCAATGGTGGGGAAACTGGCGTTGGTTTTTCAGAACGGGACGCAGCAGATTGAGGCGGCGGTGGGGTTGGGGCCGGAGAAGGTGAAGCGGACGAAGGCGGAGAAGAGGAGGGAGGAATTGAAGAAGAAGATTGTGGTTGTTTGTAGCGAGGAGAGAAAGTGGTAAAAGGGGGGGGGAGGGGAAGGGTGAGGGGTGCGAATAACAGGTATACATTACATGGGAGAGCTTTCGACTTTGTCATTCATATCATTACTCATGTAAATAACCCGATTTTGAATGAATACGGGTTTTAAGCCTTGGTATCGCTGCTCCCACATCTTCACATCACGCCCTTCGGTCCGTCAAGCAAAGTCAATTCACCTCCTGCTGGGTCCGTTCTGATTGATCGCCTCACAATTGCAGCTTTCGTAGGTCAAGATGTTTGTTTTTCGGACTAGCCGGAAACATATTTCTTTATCGAACTTCTGCCAGTCCCTTCACCTTGACGAGCTTGAACGGCGGACCACCGCAGTGAAGCCTTCGTATCTGCAAGAAATGAATTTAAACTCAGAATCTGTTAGGACCTGTAATGAATTTCTTCTTCAATCTTGCGGCTTGTTGCAGCAGCCCTTCGATTCACTCTTCAGCATAGCCCCAACAATACTTTTCTTCTAATATATGATACGATACCGTTCCCCATGGCCAGGAATATGTGGTTTTCGGGTCGAGTTCGTCTTCGAAGAAGTAAAATTCCTTCAGACATCTTAGGAGCTGTTGATATTGTCGTTATTTGATATTCCTTACCACACAGCTACATTACATTCGAAAGTCCTGCAGATTCCTCTGGCTCCAATTCTTCTTCCACAATGTGTCGCTCTCACTGGGAGGAATATAAGTGTGGTGGAGCCCCGAGAGAAATTGCTCGCATTTAGTGCGAGAAACAAATCGAAACGAGCCCTTCCACAAACACGATCATGAGTGTAAACTCAAAGCTAGATGCAAGGACTGCAATCGTTGCAGGGAGGAACGGGCTATGATGGAAAGGGCAACGAGGCAAAGAGACTACTTTCTTAGCGCGCCGCAAGTAGAGCAGCGGAGTAATTTCGAAGAGCAGCTTGAGGGTCAGATGCGATCAAGTCGTGAAGCATCTTTGGCTCGCTACCGAAAGTCAAGGCAACCTCCTTATCTGAATACAGAGTATGGTTGGCGCCCGTATCTTGGCTAGAGGCTCTCGAAGATGTATTCGGATAGAAATCGGGCTTCAGGAATGACTGAGGTTCAAGGCTGCAGTGGAGGGCAGGAGACGGACTATCCTCGCCGGCCGCTTGGCAACATTTCTTTGTGGTTAACAGGTAATTTGGGAACCAGCATGGAATCTTAGGGCTTTGACTGTTGGTTTGAATAGGATGATATTATGGTTTTTAGGTGGAAAAGTTTGGTACGGAGTATTCCTCTTTTGCGGATTCCGAGGGGGGGATTTGATGAGAATGGCTTGTTGTTGTAACTTCAATAAACTAAACAGCATTTGGGCTTGAGTTTTACCACATTCAAAGAACTCTATATGAGCCCTTGAAACAAATCACGACCGACAATCTTCCTCGATGTTGAAGTTGAAGTTGAAGTTGAAGAGTGGTGATCTAAGTCCGACCTAAATCCGAAGTTTCAGCCCTGTGCTGACAGCGCTTAGCGCTGGCCATCCGCGCCGTACCCTAAGGTAGGCTTCAATGTCATTACCTTACCTACTTTGGTATGTAGTACGTACAGCTGTCAGGAAGCTATTCATCAAATTCAATGCTGGACCCAACATACCCAGCATAGCAAAACAACGCAAGCAAGATGCATCCGTGATCCGGAAGCGGTCCATACCACTTTATCCTAGACATGCCCGCCGATTACAATGCCACCGCCCGATCCCTAGCCTTACCCATATCCCCTCCGCGATCTCCCAAAGGCTCAAGCCAACCGTCCCGGTCATCATGGTCGCGCCACCGCTCGAGCCAGACCTTCCCCCGCAATCAATCCTCCGGGGGACGATTACGAGACAGAGTCGTCGATAAGATAGAACGGATACAGCGGCAATCCCTTCACATAATAAAGCGATTGTCGCCCCTGCAAAGAGTAGCTGTGGCTGTAGCGGTTTTGACGGCGTTGACGTTGACTATACTGTTCTTCGTCTTCAACGAGCAGATCTTTGCATGGTTGGAACCTATAGCCGTGAAATGGAAGAATTTAAGAGGCGGATGGCTGATTCTTTGGGCTATGACTTTCATGACTGCATTTCCACCTATCATCGGGTATTCGACTTGTGTAACTATCTCTGGATTTGTTTATGGGTTCCCAATAGGGTGAGATTTTTTGGCAAATTAGCAATATCGTTGGAGGGCCATTGCTGACCTCATCTTCATAGGTGGTTCATTGTCGCCGCCGCTACCATCATGGGTTCCTTCTGCTCATTCCTGGTATCGCGCACAATTCTCTCAGGTTTCGTCAAACGCCTCGTAGCAAACGATCCTCGCTTCGCAGCTCTCTCCCTAGTCCTGAAGCATGACGGCCTAAAACTTCTCTGCATGATCCGGCTCTGTCCGCTCCCATATTCGCTCTCAAACGGAGCAATGTCAACAGTCCCAACAGTGCAACCACTAACATATGCCCTTGCGACCGCAATCGCTACGCCAAAGCTCTTGATCCACGTATTCATAGGGTCAAGACTCGCCGTGATTGCCAAAAGCGGAGAGAAAATGGACGCAACCACGAAAGCCATCAACTGGGCCAGCATAGTCGGCGGTATGATCCTTGGTGCTTTAACCGGATGGCTTATATATAGGAAAACCATTGCCCGCTCCCAAGAACTCGAAGCCGAAGAGCGGCAAAACGGCCGGCATTCCACGACCCAACCCGAGGACTTCGCCGACGATTCGGAAGCGCAGGCCGTAACCCCAACGTTGCTTGAGGACGACCAAATAGATTTTCTCGATTACGGGGTTGCTGGTGGAGACAGGTATCTGGATGAGGCTAGTGAAGACGAGGATGTCTTTCGGATTGAGGATGAGGAAGGGGCTATTGGCTTGGACAGGCAGCCCCCGCAGCGGTAGCAATGATGGGCTGTAGGCTTTGGGGGTTGGGGCAAATGGGTTGTAATATTTGGATGGGGATTGCGGGCATGGCATGTTGCATTGGGGGTGCAATATAGATTAGACTTATTTGGGAGCGTTAGTCAACGACCGCCTGCGTACAGAAAGTTTTAGATGATACCTTAGATCTAGATATATTAGCGGCCTTAGAATTCAACATGTATGACATTCAACGAGATCCTATATGTTGCAACCGAACCTTCTAGTCTTACTATGTCTTTACTAAGAATTGGTGGATCGGACGAGCAGTTACAGGGGAGTAAGACTCGTTACTTTCGTGGGTAATGCAGCACTGAATACCGCGCCCAGAAGCCTTCCACTTTTATAGTTCTTAGGGCTGAATACTCATCAGCCTTGTTGACTAAGCAGGATACCTAAGGTAGGTACGGCACCTCCACCCAACGGCTTGACAGGCACGACAGGCTTCTCTTAATTGAAGCGGCGCGTGTACCAAAGTTCAAGCGAAGAAACCGTTGAATCCGGCTATACGAGTTCATGTTGGAGTAGGAAGTCGTCGTTCTTCTTTCCAGTCCGGTCGACCTCTGTATTCACCCTCTTTTCTCCACAGTCCGAGCTGTAATGGACAACGACTTCGACAGCGTCTCATGGAGAAACGAGCCAGAAGATGACTCTTCCAGACCCGATACCGCAGGCCCCAGCGACAACGTACACCGAGATTTCTCCAGCACCAATGGGAAGAGAAGAATGACCACCCCCCCACCACAGGCAGGACGGAATGCGGATGCCGTGGATCTTGCAGGAATTGGAGATGGAAGGCTTGACTGCACCGTTGATTCACCAAAAAAGGAGAACGATGCAACGAAAGATGCCTATGTGTCATATCTTGTCACCACACACGTACGTTTATGCCGCCCATGGTCTGAGGACTCTGTCTACAACATCCACCAGCTAACCCTCAACTGTTTAGACGGACTTCAAATCCTTCCAAGCTCCCACCTTCAGCGTACGCCGCCGCTTCACTGACTTCGTCTTCCTCTACAAAACGCTTTCCAAAGATTACACCCAGTGCGCCGTTCCTCCCCTGCCCGACAAACACAAACTCGAATACGTCCGTGGTGACCGCTTTGGCCCTGACTTCACCTCCCGTCGAGCCCACTCGCTCCATCGCTTCCTTAAACGCCTCTCACACCACCCCGTCCTTCGCCGCTCCTTACTCCTGACCATCTTCCTTGAATCCCCCGACTGGAACGCGCACATGCGCTTACGCCCATCGAGAAACAGCATGTCGGAAAGCAACAGCCTTTTAGATAGTGTCGCCGATACCTTCGTCAACGCCTTCAGCAAAGTCCACAAACCAGACAAACGCTTCATCGATGTGCGGGAAAAGGCCGACAAACTCGACGAAGATCTCTCTAACGTTGAGAAAATCGTTGCCCGCGTGGGGCGCCGCGAAGCAGACCTCGAAACAGACTACTTCGACCTCTCCACCCAGTTCATGCGCCTAATCTCTCTCGAGTCCGGCGTCGAAGCTCCCCTCCATTCCTTCGCCCAAGGGGTCGAACAAACCGCCAAAGGCCTGACCGGACTAAAAGAACACACCGATCAAAACTACCTCGGCTCGCTGCGGGACATGGAAGCCTACATCGTCTCCGTGAAAGCGCTCCTCAAAACCCGCGAGCAGAAACAACTCGACTTCGAAGCTCTCACCGAATACCTCGCCAAAGCCGTCGCCGACCGCGACACCCTCGCCTCCACCCCCCCGCACCCAAATCTCAGCAACCCCAGCAACTTCATCCGGAGCAAAATCGAAGACGTGCGCGGCGTCGACCACGAGCAGTCCCGAAGGGACAGGGTGCGGAGACTAGAATTGTCGATTGAGAAACTAACGCGGGACGTCGAGGAGGCGAAACGAACAACGGAAATGTTCGACGAGGAGGTGATAAGGGAGGTGGCGGATTTTGAGCGCATCAAGGCGCTCGAGTGGCGGGATACGTTGGGAGAGCTGGCGGATAAGCATGTTGAGTTTTATAGCGGGGTTGCGAGCGTGTGGGAGGGGTATCTGAAGGAGATGGAGGCGGAGGGGGACATGGTTGAGGGGGTAGCTTGAAGCTCCAAGGGGGTTGGGGATGGCGTTTTGATGACTGAGAGATGTGATGTGTGCATGATGGGTGGGTGGGTGGATGGGTGCTTTGTTATCAGCGAACGGCGTCGGAGGTTAAGCACAGCATAGCTTATTGAAAGAACATGTTGAAGTCACCGAAACATTTCAGTACATGGCTTTTTCGGTATTTCCAATATGCTTTGCCTTTTCCGCTACAGCTTATTAACACTACCTTCTCGCCAGTAACGTTATACACGCTCCGCGAAAGCGAAACTACCCAATACTGTAATCTTTAAAAAAAAGCCCCCTTCTTCTCCCTCCCTTCTGTGATCACTCCTCCCCTCCCTTAACGCTACTACTTCCCCCCAAATGTCTCACTCAAATATCTTTTCCACTTCGGCTGCTTCGCTCCATACGCCTCAATCCCACTATACCCCCTCGGTTCCTCCTGCCTCCCGTATCCATCTTCTACGTCCTGGAATCCCTGTCCGCTCTGCCCCTGCAACCTCAGCCCCGTCGGTGTGACATTACCACCGTTATTATTAATATCACCACGAGGACTTTCGTCGCTTCCTACCCCCATCATCCTCTCCGCCTTGCTCAGTTTTCGCCCGGGGTATCCCGAATTCTGCGGTTGTGCCGTAACGTGCGCCGAGTATCCCGTTTCCTGCGTGGCGCTGGGGTACCTCTGCAGATCCCCCCCGCGGTCGTCCCTTCGAGCAGTAGCTGGCCGCGTGCCGAAATTCTGTCCTAGGAACTCCGCCCCCCCGTCGTCGTCTGGGCGCTGTTGCTGTTTCGGGGTTCCTCTTGGAGTTGCCCCAGCGCCGTCCATCGCCCAATCCGGTTTGTTCCTCTGCGTCAAGTTCCTCTCGGGCATACTCCCGTTCCGCCCATTGTACCAATCTCGCCGCTGTCCGATAGCAGCCTCATCAATTCCCTCATCGCTCCCAATCTCACTATCACTCTTACCCCAATTCCCCTGCCCCTGCCCTGCCGCCAACCCCGGCTCCTTCTTTCTTCCCGTATGCCTCATCGTAGTAAGTCTTTTCAGCACATTTCTTGTCTTCTTATAGTCTAAAATATTCGGGTCTCCAGGCCCTGCATACCGAAGAGCCGGGACCAGCAAGCGGTAAGGAGCCGTAATGCCTGCGGGGTCCCTTTGGTTAACTTCACAGTTGAGCACGATATCGAGGCCCTGCTCGAGATTGATATGGCCAGTGATGTCCTCGTCATTATCGCCGCGAGTTGCGGCTCTTTCGCTCATGTTTGTGGGCCGGCGTTGGAAGTTTCTGGGGCGTGGCGGGGGCGCGGAGCTGTGGCGCATCATGGTGCTGCTGCCGTTGCTGTCGAGGTTAGGCGGATTTGCTGGGGATCTCCCGGGGGCATTAAAGAAGCCGTCTCCTGTTGGAGATGCGGCAGAGGCCGATTGGGGGCGGTATTCGTTAGACGGTGGATACTCATTTGAAGGTGGGGGACCGCGTCCGGAAAGACGCCGAATCAAGTTACCGGGTCTGACGTCGCCTCTGGTGAGTGAGAGAGTCCTCTGGAGGCGGTTGGCTGGGCGTGGGGATCCTTCACTCTCTGTTTCAGGTTCGGATTCTGGAGGTGTAGGAGGAGGCGTGGAGCCTGGATGGTATTCTCGTATAGAACACCAGTTCCTGCGTGGGAGAAGGTGTTTATTATTTCTCGGCTTGCCGTCAACGTCGTGAGTGAACATAGGTATCATGTTTTCGTCAGTCTGAGATGCGGTCAGTCCCTTACCCATGATTATCACGAGCTTCCTTACCTCAGCGTCAAAATGATGTATCTTATTACGCTTGTTCAGTATATCTCCCATTACTTCTGGAGGAGGCGTATTGACGATTGCCGAGGAGATTATATTAGCCATATACCGATGATCCCTGTCCTTGGGTACCTTCAGCTTTGGATTCGAGTGAAATTGACCGATTGCCGCTAAGTGTACATCGCCACTGCAATACCTATCAGTGGATGAACATGGTCTTCGAAATTGTACGCGCTTACCCAAGGATTGTCACTCTAACGGATTTCTCAGCAGCTAACTCCTGAAGCTCCTGAATGAACCAGTTCCTCTCTTGCTTGTGTCTCTTTGCTGTCCAATGATCGTCAAGGTCATCCAGAATCTCCACACCACCATCAAACTTATTGAGGAAGCCCCCAAGCATTCCAGTCCTCGCAAGCGCCTTCACCGGGTCCATCAATCTACTTGTCAGCAATGTTTCGAGCCAGACTAATCTCGGGTAAGCGATGGGGACTCCTAGAAGTACGATTAGATGTTTTGTTTCGCCCTCGATGATCTCCCGCCGGCATCGATCGAAAATCAGCTCATAAGACGCCTCACTCAAAATTTCATCTCGCTGTGAAAGTTCAGTATTTCTCGCGACAAGAAGTGGAATCAAGGCTTACCATGCGCTCTGTTCGGGCGTCAATGCCAAGAAAAGCAACATGCTTCCCAAGAAACATGAAAACGCTCCTGCTGAGCTCGTTGATGTAAGGCCCTGGCGCAGCGCCCAGTAACCAGCTGGGCTCATCCGCTTGGCCTTCATCCACAACGCTCTGATGTTGGAACAGCATGTAGTATTTGAATGCGACCTCGCCAAGACCGCAGAAAACCGGTGTACTCATGAAGTGATGTGGATACGAACCATAGCCATCGATAATATCTGTGCCATAAATTAGCCAAAGCAGCCACCTCATCATACAGTGTTCTTTGGGGTGAGAAGTAAGTAGAAGGATCCCCAATTGGGAGCGTCATTCAACGAAATGGACCTGATGAAATGCAGAGAATACCTACCATGGTCGTCCCATATATTGATCATTGCAATTTGGGAATTAGCCATGCCGAAAAGACCTTGTGAAAACCACATGGAGTACCTTTCGAGGTAAAAGTTCTCCAATTCGTCCCTCATTTCGGAGGTAAATTCTGCTTCGTGTTTGTGGTGGGGGTTCTTGATGTTAAGCCATTGTTGGAAGAGCTTGGTCTGGGTCATTACAGCATCGTTATAAACCTGATCTCCGCCGCCTAACATCGCATGGAATGGTCGAGTCTGGTGACTGTTGAGCACGTCACGCCATAGAGGGTCAGGGCCGGAAAATTCAGCTGGACTACGAACGGATTAGCGATCAACTCGGCGTAAGGTATAATAACGTACTTGACACTCATGCTGAAGCCATTACAGCTATGGAACATCACGTTCATGGTCTGTCCCTTAGCAGGTACCCAAAACCCTACCGACGCAGAGTTATTAATACGGTACGCGATCCGAGCTTGATGAGCAACAAGCTCAATCTCTAAGTTGAAGCGCCAGAACGTACAGCCCCGTTCTGCATGCAGTCTCACGCCCCGGACTTCTTGGCCTTTCATTGGCCTTCGCGCATTACCAGGGCGATCATCGATGTTGGCTGGCTTCTGGGGATTACCGCGGCCAGGGCGGAAGTCAGGTGTGCCGTAAGACGTTGGGACAGCTGCTGTGCGAGTTTCTTCATACAAACCAGTATCGTCTTCCACTCGCGATAGATCTACTTCTTGGTCAAGATCTTCTACTGGCTTCACATATACAGTCTTCCCAGTCCTTGAGAGTTTCGGAAGCCCTGCAATAGGATCGATATACTCCGCAGGAAGATCGTAACCGCTGTCTCCGTCTACTCGCTGTGGTGGCGGGGGTAGAAGGTCCATTGGCTCAGGGTATACTCGTAATTTTGGTGCAGGTTTGTAAGTGGACTCAGCGTCCAAAGTCACAATCATTACGCTACCTCTCCAGTACTCGCGCTCGGTGCTCGATGGAGCACTACGGCTGCTTGTGCTTTGTTGTATGTCTCTCTTCAGACCGGTATAGCGGAGTAATGGGCCACACTTAAGATACAGCGGCGGATTGAAAGAGTCGGTTTTTGGGGCTGCACGTATGCGGATAGCCCGCATACTTTTGATTAGCTCTTTGCTCATGTATGGCTTACAAATATGATCTTCATGATAAATTTCGTGCTCGGAAAGATGCGGGCATGAATAGGAATACGCAGAAGACAGACTGAGATCTGGGTTTAGACCTGCATGATGTGATAGAAGGGGATTGTAATACTTAAGCCAAGAACGCTTTTTTGAATTGTCCTTGAAAAGGACCTCGTTCCCTACATAGGGCCTGACATTGGCCTTACCGAACGTTTGCAGCAAATTTTGGGATGGTTCCGAAGCTCTCAAGCCCCGAGTAGAAAAAGAAAACTGAATCGTACCGTAGTCATCCTGGTAACTGCCTTTCGCTGATTGCACTCCACTGCTGAGCTCTTTCTTCGCATTAGCCGAACTCCGTTGACTCCCACTTTTACCGCCTTCCCACCATGCCTTCTGGGTAGTCGCGGGGCTACTTTGCGTGTTGTAGTCCGCCGCTGTAAGCCGCGCAGTGCCGCCCTGCCTCCACTCATCAAGATGTCTAGGCTCCGCATTAGTCTCGTGAGACTGCTTTTCTGCGTTCCTCTGGCCATGATGCAGGATATCTGATAGATGGTGCTTGTGATGAACTGGCGTTTCAACAGCACCTCCTTGGGTACTGCCAAATCCAACCTTTTGTTTAGCTCCTATTCCAGAAGCAGTCTGAGGAGGTATTCCATAATCATTAGCCTGGTTATGGCCGCGGACAGCGTGCCCTGGCACAAGATCGGGTGCACCACCGTACGCAGCAGCAGAATCATCATGCTGAGACGGCCGAGTTCTCTGACCATATAACTCCTGCTGCGCTGTTGGGACTTGTCTTGAGGATCTGTTGCCCATCTCTAATTGTCCTTCGCTATATCCTGCCTGCTGCGATCGCTGCGCTCCCCTTGACCTCGGACTCCTATCCAATTGCAGGTCCGCACCCTTCTGATCAGGACGGTAAGACCGCTGGGCTGTGTTATCTAGCTGAGTGTTTAGGCCCGGGTTTCGGTTCGCTACCCGTCCACTGCCCTCCAATCGTACACCCCTTCCTGACGACTGCTCCGGTCCCCAAACGTCAGCGACACTTCCGGTTGTCTGCCGTGTGCGATCTCGAGGTGAAAGCTGATGAGTGTCTGGTGAAGTATGTCGGGATCCAGGCTGCTGGTATACGTCCCTTTGCAGGGGTTCTGGCAGCCTTTCAGTGCGCCTGCCGTTTCTGCCCCCAATGTGGCCGTGTTCGGCATGAAAGTTGTCCGAACCTCCAGCAATGTCCCGGGGAAGCGGTTCTCCTTGAACCCCCCTAGGCTGGCCTAATGACTCTTTTCTACTACGAACGCCAGCGTCTGCCGAAACGTGTCTAGATGATGTGCGATTGACAGCAGGGACGACGTCGACGCTCGTCCTGCGCTGTCCGCCGTTGGCGGCCAACGACTCCCTCAGCTGCTGTTCTGCCTCCGCTACGCGAGCCCTTTTCTCTTCTTTACTTATATCGTTGAGTTTCACCTCGAGTTTCTGTAGGGGTGAACGGTCCGCCGCCCACTCTGAGCGCGGCTCTGTTAAGCCAGCAGAGCTACGTCTAGTATCAGAGCGAGACGGAGCGGATGTGGCATCTTTGTATGTTCTAGAAATATTTCGTTCGACGGCTTGCCGTGGAGAGTTCTGGTCTGGAGATTGATGTTGTCTTTGCGCGGCGATGCCTGACAATTGCTGTTGAGTAGCTGGACTAACAAGTGGAGGTTCGAACGATTTCACAGCCGGGTGATGGCTTTGAGGAGAATCTACGCCAGCAGGGCGGTTGATGCTTCCACGCCGTTTGTGTCTGCTGATCTGGTCAGCTGAGATCGGGTCATCTGGCTCAAAATGATTTCTTGGTGGACTCGTAGGTATAAATCCCGCGTCGCCAGGAATTGCACGAGCTCGCGCAGCGAATGACGTTGAGTTGTTGTTCCTAGAACTGCTGGAATGGCCATTGACATAGGGGTCACGATAAGACACCGGTGGAGCTCTTGGTACCTCAGGAGCTGGAGGTTGAGGAAAACTCTCCAGCTGCGCCTTCTCATTAGGACCAGTCCCGCTTGCTCTTCGCCTTCGAGAGGCTTTTCTTGTCATGCCATTCTGGGTCGTGCTATCCAAAATGGGAGACCGGTCCAGCGCTTCGGAAGGTGGGATGGAAGCGTGTAAAGGAAGCTTGGGATCAACTCTTATAGGCTCTAGAACAATTGCAGGAGCTGAAGCATATTGAGAACGTGAAGGTCCCTGTCGAGTCTCCATATTTTCGGTACAGAGTTTCTTGGAATTCAGTGACGACCTATACAAGATCGGTAGGAGAAGCTCGGGTTAGCTTTTTATTGACAAAACGACGATGGGACAACGCATCAAGGTGAAAGTGAATGCACAGGTGCGCCATGAGGGAGACACAATGTGGACATGTCAAACATGGAGGTTATTGGTATCTTCGTCAAGGACATCTTGGCCAACGAGACCGACAACGACGACGACGGCGAGGAGTAGATAGAATGAGCTAAAGTACGGAATACGAGCCTTTGATCCAGCCCAGCCCTGTCGATAAATGTCGGGCTATGGGAGATCCCGCCAGCTAGTGAACGCCCCCCCTGTCACCGCGCCCTGTGGCTTAATAGAGGACAGTCTTCCGTACTGTATTGTACTCGTATTTTGGCAACGGCCATTGACTTGTACATATGCCCATATTGTGATAAGTTTCACTTCTTCACTCCCTATTCAACGGACAAAGCCATTGGCTAAGATATTTACCCGACCGTTGCAATTCCTGGAATCTTTGTTCTCGGAATTTACGACTAACGCTGACACCAAGCGAGTTTCACCGGGTCAGCATTGGACAAAGGGAAATCGAGCAACGTACTCTATTCGGAGCTGCGTCACGCAAAGCTCTCCCTTTAACATATACAGCGCTGGTAGTGCGTTGAGGCGATATCTAACTCACTCCATGGCGGTCCACTGAACATCCTCAAAATGCGAATTGCACAATGCCTGGGGTTGCTTGCGTTGGTTAGCTGGTCATCCGCTGCAAACCTTCACGCTCGAAATCATGACACACATGACTACTACGCGCTGCACCTTCAACCGGATGTATCACCTCAACAGGTAGCCTCGGCGCTTGGTCTTGACTATGAAGGTAAACTCGGCGAACTTCCAGACCACCATACATTCTCGTCACCCCGTGCGAGGAAACACGGAGCAGATGGGGTCCTCGATCTTTTGCGAAGGCGGCGGAGAAAACGAGATGTATCAACAGGCGTTGGTGCTCTCGATGGGATTCTTTGGTCGCAGAAGCAGAAGGTGAAGCCACGGATGCAGAAAAGAACAACGATACCACCTCCACCCGCTCGGGATGGGCCGCACGGGGGTGAAGCGGAGAGTGGAGCAACTGCTGGTGCAGAGGCAGGGAAACTCATTGTGGTGCCCACCGATCCCAAGAAAAAGCCAGTTGCGGTGGAAGCAGCGGTAGCTGCAAGAGATGAGATTGCTAGGATGCTCAGTATTGAGGATCCCATTTTCGGTGACCAGTGGCATCTCTTCAACACTGTACAACTGGGTCATGACATAAACGTCACTGGTCTATGGACCCAAGGCATCACTGGTCATAATTCTACAGTGGTCATGGTTGACGATGGTATCGACATGTACAGCGAGGATCTCAAGGACAATTACTTTGCGGAAGGATCATACGATTTTAACGACAACACAGATGAGCCTAAACCACGCCTCGCAGACGACAGACATGGTACAAGGTGCGCCGGGGAGATTGCGGCTGTGAGGAATGGTGTATGTGGAGTCGGTGTTGCGTATAATGCTAAGATAGGAGGGCTTCGCATTCTCTCGAAAGTCATAACAGATGAGGATGAGGCCGTTGCAATGAATTATAAATATCAGGAAAACCAGATCTACTCATGTTCATGGGGTCCTCCAGATGACGGTATGTCCATGGATGCTCCAGGAATTTTGATTGAGAAGGCCATGGTCAATGCTGTGCAGAAAGGTCGTGGAGGAAAGGGAAACATTTTTGTCTTCGCTGCAGGGAATGGCGCTGGCGCTGGAGACAACTGCAATTTTGACGGCTACACGAACAGTATCTACAGCATCACTGTCGGAGCAATTGACAGGAAGGGCACGCATCCGTATTACTCCGAAAAATGCTCGGCTCAATTGGTAGTCACGTACAGCAGTGGAAGTGGCGATGCGATCCATACAACGGATGTTGGTGTCAACGCGTGCTACGAGAACCATGGTGGAACCTCTGCTGCAGCGCCTTTAGGTGCCGGCATTTTCGCCCTGGCATTCTCTGTTCGTCCCGAACTTACGTGGCGGGACCTGCAAAGCATCCTCGTCGAGACTGCGGTCCCCGTAAATGAGGAGGAAGAATGGGACACGACATATATTGGGAAGAAATTCAGTCATACTTACGGCTACGGCAAACTCGATGCCTACCGCGTTGTAGAAAAGGCCAAGGAAATGGAGCTCCTGAAACCACAAGCTTGGCTGAAGTCACCATGGTTGCATGTGAAGCACAAGATCCCCGAAGGAGTCGAAGGATTATTGAGCTCGTTTGAAGTTACCGAAGCAGACATGCAGAAAGCCAACCTGGAGAGACTCGAACACGTCACCGTAACCATGAACATCGAGCACACCCGACGCGGGGACCTCAGCGTTGAGCTACGCAGTCCTACCAACCTGGTATCCCATCTAAGCGTGGTCCGAAGGCTCGATGAGGCACCTTCGGGCTACGTCGACTGGACATTCTCTTCCGTAGCTCACTGGTAAGCCAAGAAACCATCCAGTCCAGCACAATGCCTAATCATTAATCTGTAACCTAGGGGTGAACCCGGCATTGGCACTTGGAGCGTTTTAGTAAAAGACACGGAAGTCAACGCTCACAACGGTACCTTTACCGACTGGCGGCTCACCCTTTGGGGCGAATGCATCGATCCCACGATTCAGTCTCTCCTTCCCATGCCTACAGAAACAGATGACGATGACCACGACGTCATCTCCGCGTCTGCCTCGTTGCATCCCATCACTCCTGGTACAGGGACGGAAACCGGACTCCCAGCAAACCCGTCTGATCATCAGGACAGGCCTGTCAACGCAAAGCCTACGGGTGTGGACGAGGCGCTGAGTGTTTCCAGTACTGCTGCAACATCCACATCTTCTTCCACAATTACAAGCCCCTTATCGAGTATCGAGGCAGAAACGTCCCCCTCCGTCACCACCACGTCAGAGCACTTCCTCCCCCACTACTTCCCCACCTTTGGCGTCTCCAAACACACCCAAATCTGGATATACGGCAGTTTGTTCCTCATCCTCCTCTTCTGCGGCGGACTTGGAATGTACTTCTACCTCCAACACCGGAAACGGAAACGCGCGAGTCGCGAAGATTATGAGTTTGAGATGCTGGAAGAGGAAGAAGCTTTGAATGGGGCGAAAGGTGGGAAGAGGCCAAAGAGGAGGGCGGGGGAGCTGTATGATGCGTTTGCGGGCGAGAGCGACGAGGATGAACAGTTGCTGTCTGATGAGGAGGAGAAGGGCGAGGGGTATCGAGATGCGGAGCCCGAGGGCGAGGAAGAGAGGGGCAGGAGTAAGTCAAGGGATGGAGATGGGGAGAAAAATTAAGGGGTTTGAGCTTTCAGGTATCTTGGGCGCGAAATTAATATCCTTTGGTTGGTACATGGGCAGGAGTTTTGCATTCTGCGGCATCAGGGTGGGTTTGAGTATATTCGTTCTGTTTGAAATTTTGGCTTGATAAAGTAGCTGTCTGGCACATACTGTGGTATCTTTTAGATGAGGGTATCTCCAAAAGCCAAGCATTTCCGCTACGCAGCGCTCTACGTGTTCTGATAAATGCTCTTAATCTTTTCGTATCTCGTGAAACTAGTAGTTGTTAGATCCTCAAGTTTTTACCAATGCTACCATACCTTATGCATCCCGAGAAAACGCTATTCGCTATGCAGAAACAAAACACCGCCGCTATGCAGACCAGAAAATACAAGCAATTACATATCACGAACTCTGCTTCATACACCCACACCCGCTACAAGTCCACCACTCCGCCTCCATCCAATTCCCACACCACTGACACAACCACCCGAGCGGTTTCGTCGCCGCCGCCTTATCCAGCGTCGCCAATGCCTTGACGCTCTTCTTGCCCACGGCGTTTGTGGAGATCTTTGCGGGTTCGCTGTGGCGGGAGGGGAAGGGCTTCGGTCGGCGCGATGGGGAGGGAGGTGGAGCGGGCTTTTCGGTGCTGCAGGCGTCGCAAACGAGGTAGGTGGAGGGGTTGACGAGGGTGCAGATGTCGCAGATCCAGGCGTCGGTGGGAGGAGTAGACGAGGGGTTGGGAGGCGAGGATGAGAAGATGATGTCCATTGGGGAGGGGAAGGGTTTTGTAGATGTGGGGATGGGGAGTGGCGGATTTCTCGAACTGCTCGGCGCTGGTTTGAGAGAGGTTCCACCTGGTCTGCTGATAGGGTCGGTTAGTGCTGGTTTGTCGGAAGAGCCTTGGCTACCAGCAGGATGCTCTTTGCTAGGTTGGACGTAGCTGTCGCCCCACTTCTCCATCTCGTCCTCCTGAACGAGGTCGATATATGCCTGCATTATTGTCTCCTCATTTGCATCGTCCTCCTGTGCTTTTGTCCTAAACCCAGTCTTCGAAGTCTCTTCCACAATCCCCCAACCTCTATCCGTCCCGCTCGCGCAGCCCTTTGTAACAGTCGCCCTCCTCGTTGCTGCATCCGCAATGACTTGTCGGATATCCTTCCCCCGTGCCACGGGGGTGCCTCCGAGCTTCTGGCCCGAGCCTGCGGTGAGTTTTCGGCGTTTTTCAGCAGCAGCACGAGCACGGCGACGGGCTTCATGCTTGGGTATATGAGCGCCACCGAGTTTCCGACCGGTAGAGAGGAATCCCTCGCCGGTGTACCCTTTCCGTGCAAGCTGCTCATGTTCTTCGCGGAGCTGGTCCCAGAGGATATGGAAAGCTTCGTTGTGAGGCCCGTGGACGATGTGGCAGAGCTCGTGTAGCATCGTATCTACGACCTGTTCCAATGGGAGGAACTGTCGCTCGTCGGAGGGATAGCGAAGACGCAGGCATATTTTCTGGCCTCGGTTCCAGTTCAGACCTAGGAGGTTCTGTTCTGGAGGCCAGAATTCGGTCAGGACGCCGACTTTCCAGCCTCGTTGGCGCATGATTGGCTTAACGAGGGATGCAACTTTTTGCAGGGTTTGAAGGGCATCTGCTTCGCGGGCACGGAATTTCTCGTGCTCATATTCTGAGATGACTGGGTCGATCTCAGGCATTTGGACGGATCTGAAGTGCTTTTATAGGAAGAGAAGGGTGATCTAAGGTTCGAAGATATCTTTCAAGAGTGAGAACTCAAAGACGGATTACTTCGAGATAAGAGTCTACCAGAAGAATTCGAGTATGCTGAGAAATCCGTACACTATTGTCTCTTCATTTCTGCGATCGTATTCGCTCGTGCTCGACAGCGTAGCTGAGTTTGACATGTCGAGCAAGGTGACCATTTCTATGCATAAGCCCTTGTTTATAGACATATATCATATTTACAATGGCTGTTCGAATGTAATACCGTAGTGGTAAACAATTGACAGGTCACGTGCTGATAGTGCATCCCTGTCTGGTGCTGGCGAAGCGTTCTTGTTGTCCAAAAAGGATTGAAAGAGCTCTGTCGGCAGCATGACGAGCAACAATCAGGATTTCTTCAATGATACTGTTGGACCTTTCCTAGCTAGCATAACGAACGAAATAAACAAAATTGCAGACTCTATCGAGGAGCATTCCACCATCGCCGCCTCTTTCCTTCGAGAAACCCTGAACTCCTCCCCATGGCTTCCCGACTCCATCAAGCCTCCTCCACCGCCTCCTGCGTCTGCGATTCCAAAGATACCGAGGGGGTATCTTGAGGCCTCCCAGGACTGGATCTCAAAACATCGTGCAGTGACCGCTGCCGTAGTTGCCTTTGTTGGCACTGGAGTCTTCATTATCTGGCGGTGCAGAAGACTTGACCAAATCAAAAGACGGGCGAAGCGCTCAAAGTATGGAGCAAAGACCGAAGTAGTTGTTCTTGCAGGATCCCCATACTCTCCACTCACGCGGTCTCTGTCCCTTGACCTCGAGCGCCGAGGCTTCATTATCTACATCCCCGTCAGAAACATCTCAGAGACTCACCTCGTCCAATCCGAGGAACGAGCCGATATCCGCCCTCTCGACCTAGACATTACCTCCGTATGTAGCCTTTCCCCTCGCCCATCCAAACTTCAATGACTAATCAATCTTCTTCCCCAGCAATCCTCAACAGCGGAAACCCTCCACAAATTCACCACCCACCTCCTCACTTCCCAAAACCCTCCTTAGACCCGCCCCAATGATCCAGGCCATACCCTTCACCTCGCCTCCCTTATTTTCATTCCTTCCGGCCCAGGGCCCAACTCCATCTACCCAACCACTCCAATCGCCGCCATCACAGCCTCCACCTGGTCCGATACACTAAATACCCACGTTCTCGCCCCTTTCACCACGCTTCAAGCCTTCCTCCCTCTGATCACTGCCCAGAAATCCTCTCTTCTTCTCCTTACACCTACCATCACGCCTTCGCTCACCCCACCATTTCATGCACCAGAATCTGTCGTTGCGGGCGCGCTGCAGAATTACATATCTACGCTGCGTAAGGAAACAAAAGGGCTGGGCATTAATATCGTGCAGTTCAAACTCGGCACCTTCGACTACGGTTCCGCGCCTGGAGGACGGCAGCAAATCGCCCAGATCCGCGCACCTGGCAGCGAAGCACAGGAAGAGGTGCGAAGCTGGGATGCGGCGACACAATCGCGGTACGGCGAGGATTATCTTGCGCAAATGAGGGGTTGGCAGGATAATGTAAAAGGTAGCTCACTGCGGGAACTACAGAACGGGGTTTTCGACGCTATTGTTAGGGAAAAGGGGAAGGGAGGGACGGTTTTCGTGGGCAGTGGGAGCTGGATGTATGATTTTGTGGGGAGATGGGTTCCTGGTGGGGTTGTGGGGTGGATGTTGGGGGCTAGGAGTAAGAGAGTAGAAGAGGCGAAGGTGGTGGAGAAGCTGGATGAGGAAGTGGAAGGTGGTGCGGGCTCTGATTCTGATGGGAGTTACGAAAGGGTTTATGCTTGATTGGTGGATTGGAGTTGGGTGGGCTGGGGCCTGGAGAATGGGTATGGAAATCGAGGATTCTTCGCCTCTCACTTTATGATGATGAGCATGAATGGCGTTTGGGTTATTCATCTCAGCATGGATAATGCTGAAGCGATTGAACCGACAATTTCAAATGTTGCTAGATCAGTAGATGGAGAGAATTCGACTTGTATTGGTTAATTGTGATCATTCGTGTCTGAAAAAGAGCGATGGATCAGGATTTAACGAATAGAGTAGCCTCGAGTGTCTTTGTATTTCTTATGTAGCTATAGGGAGGTTGGTCTATGGAATGTTTAGTTTTCGTGGTGGTTCTTCGAGGTGAGGCGGAGTGCGACGTTCACTTGAGCATTGCAGAGCATTGAAGAGATACCTGACCTTGAAGAACTTCCTTAGTCCGAAGATGAATGGATCAATATTGAATGGGTTGACCAATTTGTTTTCGTGGGATTGTTCTTGCGTTTATTGCGGCCTCGAACATTTTCAATGGTATTTGGTTCGGTTTCATCGTGTTTTCGACTTAACGAATCGAGGAGTCGGGTAGCTGGACATGTCGGCCCTGCAACCTTGAAATGCTGATAGTCGATCTGGCGCTTCGAGGTCCGGCCGGTGGCAGACTGAAGGAATTTAAATGCCTGGGCTGGCAAAGGTACGCCGGTAGCTGGTTACATCCGAAAGCTTTGAATGCAGCTACTCGACTTGACAGGGCATATTCCTCGTAGTAGTGTGTTCGGTCCGCAGTGTGCTTCTCATGGATGTTTCCCGCATATTGCTTTTATCGATCAATATCGTCCCCGTCTCCCCTGCCCATACCTTCCCTTCCCGCCCCTCCCCCTCCCATCCCTTCTATTACCATCTCTTCTCTCCCTTTCCCTTTCATCCTCGCGTTCTCCTTCTTCCTGTATCCTATTCCTCTCCCGCTCCACTTCCTCAGCTGTTTTCTCCACCTTTACTGTTGGCTTCGGCAGATCCTCTTTCCAGCGCGGATGCGCCCCCTTCTCACACTTCGGTCCATAAGGACAGAACCCAGCAAGGTAGAATGGACAGAGCGTCTTGCGAACGTGTTTCTTGCTGCAATTAGGTCCAAGAGGACATAATCCCTTATCATAGTGCGGACATGGAGGGAGTTTCGAGGCAGGATCGATATGTAGGTACACACATTCGTCGCCATTGGGACAGAAAAGGGTACGAGTGAAGTTAATACACTCTTGCATTTTGCGTAAATTATACTCGTGTGAGAAATCACAGCTCTCGCCTTTTTTACAAAGCCCTCGAAGCCAATGCTTGCATATTAAAGTGCTGTGGGAAAGGGTAATGGGATGTTTGTCCGGACAGCGGCCTTTGCCTAGAGGACAGTGTCCTTCTCGGAATGCTTTGCAATAGGGTTGACTGATGCTGAGTCCGAATTGGTATTCTTTTCTGAGAAAGTCTTTGAAGGCGAAATCGTAGGGTAATGCTGCAGCGTCTGTATCGGAGCTTGGTTGATCAGGGCCAGTAGGCGGCGCCGCGACACTTTCAGTCATGGTTGCCATATTGCTGAACAGATAGGTGAGTCGTTCGCACACGTAGCTTTTAGTTCGGAGCTGGTATGGCGGTCGCGAATGATCCAAACAAGAGGTTGACTCGCTCAAGTGGGAGACGACGGGATGCACACCTCCCGGGAGCCCGGCAGGAACCTTAGATTTTGGGCAATGTTAAAAAGTGATGCAAGACACTTTGCTGTTTACGGAGGTATATCATACATATCTATGATAATCTCTTCGTGTCCAAAGAACAATTTCAGGTCGCTTGTCTTTGCTCTACCTATTCCGTCGTACCTACTTGGTGATCTCCGCCACGGAAAGACACACGTTCCCTTAAGTGGTCCTTGAAAGATCTTCTCCTCTTTCTCTACGACCCTTGACTTATCATATTGGGCGTATCAATTCACATCCTAGAACTTTGTCTACTCTAGGCATACTCAAGCTCGCTTTCAGCACTCTATTGGTTCCTATTGATGCCAGGATTGTCTGGTTCTTACCTCAGCTTGTGTTCGTATCACTTTCCTATCACCTTCACCACCCTCGATCTCTGTGATCGGTTCATGCAGAGCTTTTCAAAGCCAAATTAGTTAAATTAGTACATTCACCCATGAATGAATAGCTTCTACCAGTCTTCATCTACCCTCTGTCAGCGTTTCTGCCTAGAACTGCGTCCAGAATCCACCCTCTCCGCAATTGACACTCGCGCTCGAGCCTACACTAGCAAATCAAGAGTCACCAGCAAACAATTGAGAGTAACTTAAGCATGTCTTCTTCCTCTACGCCTCCCACACCAAACTGGCGTACCCATCCTTTGAATCCGTTCAAACATAGGAACAGCCCATTGCCAGCAAAGGAGCAGTCCGGAGATCAGACGTCCCCAGTATTCGCAAACGCAGTGTATTACCCCAATTGGCGTGTATATCGTCAGCAGCCACCATCGTCACTAAACCTAGGATATATCTCCCATGTCTTCTACGCTTTTGCAAGGTGAGATCCACCCTCGCCGGTAGTATTGCATGTCATGCCTAATACTACGCACAGCTTGCAACTCGGTGGAAGCATAAGCGTGCGAAATTATGCTGTTTTGGATCGGAAGACTACGCTGACAGTGTAGCAGCTTAGTGATGAATATGCAGATACCCAAATTGAGGCTGACGGTGCGTTGGGTTGTTTGAGCGCTTTTAAGCTTCTCAAAGGCCAATATCCGCTCTTGAAAGTCATTCTATCAATAGGCGGTGGAGCAGCCAGTGCCAATTTCGCAGAGGTCGCCCGTGATCGTAATAGCAGTATGGCATTTGCCCACAATGCCAGAGAACTGGTGGATACTTACGGGCTTAATGGCATTGATAGTAAGACATACATTACATCTAAATGTTTGGTACTAATCATGATAGTCGATTGGGAACACCCCTCGAATCCGCAACAGGGGGTCGACTATGTCCATCTACTCGCAGCTCTTCGGGTGACACTACCATCGCCAGATTACACTCTAACCTCTGCATTACCGGCTGGCGAATGGGCTTTAAGGAACATCGATGTTGCCTCGGCATCGACGCATCTTGATCTCATTAACTTGATGGCATATGATTTTGCTGGGCCATGGACACAGACTGCAGGTCATCATGCCCAATTATACACCCCAAAGCATCCTCATAATGATGCAGCAAGGACTTCAGGCCAGTCGTCAGTCAACTATCTAGTTTCCAAAGGCGTGCCGTCGAAGAAAATACTGCTTGGCATACCCGCTTATGGACGCTCCTTTCTGGGATCCTCGAAGGTTGGAGACCGATTTACCGGTCATGGAGGCGAAGAAGGAACCTTTGAATATAAAGACCTACCTCGCCCTGGAGCTCAAGAATATGTCGATGAACAAATTGGCGCAGCCTGTTGTTTAGGTGGCGATGGAGGATTTATTACATACGATAACCCGCGGAGTGTCCAACTAAAGGCAGCCTTTGCAAAGCAGGCTAGGCTTGGAGGCTTGTTCTATTGGACAGGAACTGCTGATATTAAGGGGCAACGAAGTTTAGTTGAGATGGGCTACAACACTTTACATGATCTGTAGAGTTGGTCTTTTTACTTCACAGACGAACACAGGATTAATGAGATCGACCTGTTGTGATTTTCACAATGAATTCTTTTGATGCACGTCCCAAGGACTATCAGAGAAAGCTTAAGCCAAGTGTTCTAGGGTTTACTTCGGTTATGTACCCACAAGCCAGTAAGGCGTAAGGCGTAAGGCGGCCAATGCATGACCTACGGCGTAGACAAACTATTTATCCTGATTCCACGAAAATAGACAAGCTCAGGCCTACCCTGTGCTTGAATGTTCCTATCTTGCTCAGTATTTGACTGGCCTTTGGAGTCATATAGCGACTAAGCTTCATGCCGCAATTGAACGGCGCCAACCCGAACACAAGCTCTCTGGATGCTGGTCGGAGCACAACTCTTGCATGAAGATGACATACTGACATCCTTCTAGCTGACTATGACCCCATTGAGCACCTCAATGCGATATTCTTCCACCCTTCCACCCTCTCATCCGTGCGAAAGACTTCTAGAGCTTTACGAAACCATCAACATGAACTCGATAAGGATATCGCCGTGCTCGTTCGGCAGCAATCGACATCGGATGCAGACAGCGTTAAGCGTATACAGGAGGCAAAGGCAGACCTTGCCGAGCTCTTCCAGAAGGTTGAGGGCGTTCGCGAAAGAGCAATCAGGACCGAGGAGACGATTACAGAAATGACAGCCGATATCAAGCGTCTTGACAATACAAAGAGGAACCTTACGCTCTCAATGACGGCACTGAAGAGATTACAGATGCTCACGACAGCGTATGAGCAGCTCCGGGCGCTTAGCAGCTCTCGGCAGTATAGAGAATGTGCCCACCTTCTGCAAGCGGTTATCCAGCTCATGGCACACTTCAAGTCTTACCGATCGATCGATCAGATTGCTGCGCTAAGTAGGAATGTGGCAGACCTACAAAGGGAGCTACTGGAACAAGTATGTGAGGATTTCGAGATCACCTTCGCCAAGGGCGAGGTCGGACAACGAAGAGGCATGCTGGCGGAGGCCTGTCTAGTCATGGACGCCTTGGGAGAAAACGCAAGATCGAGAATCATTACTTGGTACTGCAACACTCAGTTACGCGAGTACCGGCAAGTCTTCCGGGGTAGTGAGGAGGCAGGCTCCTTGGACAACATCTCAAAAAGATATTCGTGGTTCAGAAGGATGCTGAAAACTTATGATGAGGAACATGCTACTATATTTCCTATCAATTGGCGAGTCAATGAGATGTTAGCCAACGCGTTCTGCGAGAGCACCCGAGAAGACTTCAAAGGCATCTTGTCGAGGTCTATACGAAGAGAGGACGGCCAATCTCTGAATATTGATGTTTTGCTCAATTGCCTTCAGGAAACTCTTGACTTTGAGCATAACCTAGAAAGAAGGTTCACGAATGCGTCTCGAGCGTCAATGGACACATTGAGCTCAAATGATGATAAATCGCCAGTTTTCAGCCAAGCCATCTCGGAAGCATTCGAGCCCTATCTTAGTGTATGGGTGGAGGCACAGGATAAGCAGTTGTCGGCGATGATTCCTCTATTTCGGCAACAGCCACCGAAACCTCCTGATGAGGACTTTTCTCCACAAATGGTCATACCATCATCTACAAATCTATTCAGCTTCTACCGCCAAATCCTAGCACAATGCGCTAAGCTTTCTACAGGTGCAAGGCTAGTAGAGTTGACCAAAGTATTCGCCAAGTATCTGGATCAATATGCACAGCAGATTCTCCTATTCTATATAAGCGAGCGTCCGTCTGGGCAAACTCCTTCGAAAACACCACAGATCGAAGATATAGTTCTTGTGCTGAATACTGCTGACTATTGCTTCAATACATGCACGCAGCTTGAAGAAAAGATAAAGAGCCGGATAGACGAAGGGCTAAAATCGAACATTGACCTCCAAAGTCAAGCAGACACCTTTATGGGCATTGCAAGCGCAACAGTTCGAGCCTTAGTGCATAGAGTTGAGGTCGATATCGAGCCTACTTGGCGTGAAATGCGCAACACTGGCTGGAGCAAAATGGAAAGCGTTGGTGACCAAAGCTCTTACGTCGCAGAGCTCCTCCGCCGTATCAAAACCCGTGCCGCAGAGATTTTAGCCATGCTCCACAAACCCCAATACGCCCGCGCCTTCTGCGACAATGTCGTCGAACTCATCGCAAACGCTTACCTTTCCAATATCTTTCAATGCAAACCTATCTCGGAGGTCGGCGCAGAGCAAATGCTTCTCGACTCCTACGTCCTAAAAAAGGGCTTCGAGGAGCTGCTAATCATTGCTTCTCCCCAAGGCACAGCTCCGCCGGCCGGATACGTAAAGCGCGTCGCGCAATCCATGTCCAAACTCGACCCCATCCTCAAAACCCTCCAAGTCCGCCCTTCCCCTCCCGAAGCCCTCGTCCAAGCGTACCTCATCCACATCGCCGACAGATCCGATACCAATTTCCGGAAAATCCTCGAACTCAAGGGTATCCGCAAGCAGGACCAGGGGCACCTCCTCGAACTGTTCCAAGCCCATCGTGCCTCGCCCCGGAACGAAAACCTGCAGCAATCATCTCCATTACTTACACCCCTGAACATCCAGTCCTCCTCCGCAGGCCCCATCCACCTCCCCACCTCCCTCCCCTCCCTCTCCAACACCGCCGCCAGCCTCAGCACCTCCAACCTCCCCGGCCGCTTCGACCCAACCACTTTCGGTAATGCAATCATGACAGCTGCAAGGGATGGCGTCGACAGGTTTGGCACACCCGCCTTAGGCACTTCCTCGAACACACCTGCTAGGGTCATGAGCCCGCCGCTGCAAGGTGGGGAAGGAACGCCTATAACGACGCCGGGGAACCTGAATGAGAATTTGAGGAATATTGGCAAATTCTTCAAGAGGGATATCGGGGGGTTTGGGGGCAGGTTTGGAGGGGGGAGGGGAGGCGACGATGGGTAGAATAGTAATGGGGTTAGGTACAAATAATATTTCCCCAGCCTTCCTTTGGCGTGCTGGTTAAATCATGCCCCCGATTCCGCGCCCCCATCCTCGTCTTTGTTCTTATTCTTATTCTTATTCTCCAACCCAACACTGCTTCCGTCCAACCCTCCAACTCTTCCAACACCCCTCCCCCCCAAGCCAACCCCTCTAAACCGCACTACCAACCCTGTCCCCTCTAAACCCTCCCACCGTCCGAGCACAGCAAAGCGGGATTGAAGAAGCCGTTGATAGATATGATAAATCGAATGGGGATCAGGATATCACTCGCTTGGGCCAGTCTTTTACCTTGGGGTTGTGGGAGTGGCTTTGTATAGATGGCGTTCTGCCCCCTTTCTTTTTTTCTTTTTCTTTTGTGTAATTGCATGGATATTGAGAGTGGAAACGAACGGAGGGAAGGGAGGGGTTGGGGTTGGGGATGGGAGAAAGGGTTTTGTCGGTCTTTTGGAGTTCGGGTCTATTGCTGACGAGATGAGTGAGGAGGGGAGTAGGAAGTTGGGAGACTGGGCATTCCGAGGCGATGCCGGAGTGGGGGTATGCTCATTTTCATATTCCGCTCGCTTTTAGGCAATTCACTCGGAGTTTCCGAATTAGTGTTGCAAAACCCACTGGTATCTCGTTATCAAAGCTTCTGGTAAGGAAATTCATGCTACATGATCTCGCACTTGAACGGCAAGCCACATGGGCCCCCTTCCTTTTTCTCTCCTGCATTATCCGTCGTTCCCATGGTACCATTCTCCGCAGTCCTCTCCTCTTTCATACCAGCTGTTGGTCCCACTGCACCGCTACTATCCGCACCATTGGCGACTTCACCGGAAAGACCATCTAGTCAGAGGGAAAAATTGACTTTGGAGACGGCGCCGTAGAAGGCTTTTCCCTGGATGGTGGCGAGCTCGAGTTCTCTGGGGCTGGGTTGGCGGGAGCCGTCGCCGCCCTGGGATGAGGTTTAGTCACCCTCTTCGTGTAGCAAGAAAAGAAAAAGTGAGGGGACGCTTACAGAAAAAGTACCGGCGCCCCATGGGCTCCCACCGCGGACCTCATCCAAACCAGCGAGGATGGGAAAGGCGGTTTTGTATCCCAACGGCACGTAAATCATACCATGATGCGCAAACGTACTCATTGCCGCAATCGCCGTGCTCTCCTGTCCTCCGCCCTGGGAAGCGGTTGAGATGAACAATCCGGCGTATTTTCCCCAGTAAGCGCCGGTTTGCCACTGTTTGCCGGTTGAGTCCCAGAAGGCTTTCCATTGGGCGGGAAAGTTGCCGTAGCGGGTGGGGATGCCAAAGAGGACAGCGTCGTACTGCTCGAGCTTGTCCGCGGTGATTTCGGGGATGGTGGTGGATTTGGGAGGGGCGTGCATCATGGAGAGGATTTCGGAAGAGAGGGTCTCGGGGACTCTGTACGGAGTATGTTAGCCACTGCCCAAGTACTGAATATTTCAAGGTACAGTGCGGAAGACTCAAGCAAAGGGAGGGAGGCACAGGAAAAGAACTGTAGGAGCTCGGATATCAGATTTCAAAGTGCACCGCTAGACGTAAATGAAAAGGCGTCTGAAGCCTCGCTCAATAGAGTTGACCTTATGTCAAGTCCTGGGTATGGCTGGATCGGAAGCTTGTAGGGTGTTTGACGATTTATGAAAGGTGAAGCTGCCTGATCATTGGTGTTTGAAAACAGGAAACTTACTGGTAAATGTCGGCCTTGCCTCCAGCGGCTTCAATGCCGGCTTTCTCGGCCTCAGCGAGCTTTTGGATGTGGCCATACATGGAGTACTAGTTGTGCGGGTTTGATCAGCCACGAGCCTTCCACCGATTCGAAGCTCGACAAGGCTGGCATGAGAAATCATCACCACAAGTCGTGGGGAACATACAAAAACGATGGCGATCTTGGGAGCCATTGTTGCAGACGTGATTGACAGGTTACTTTGAGGGTCAGAAGAACTTTCTTTTCTTTTTCTTCTGGAGCGAGGTTGAATCAACTGGACGTTCCAAGTAAAGTGTAACAGAGGTTGAAGAAAGATTGACAGGTGGATGTCCGGAGCTTTATGAATCAAATGAGTGTTGACGTTCCACAGACCAAACTTGGAGGGACAGAGAGTTCGCTAATGGAACAGTAAGATATCAGGTAAGCCTTAGTAAGGTGAGTAAGGTGATGACAATCACAATCAGTTCCGAGCCCATTCACACCCCGTCACACGATTGGTGCATTCTTTCATTCACTTTTCGCCCTTTGGTCAAAGAGCGTCGGCCTCCTGTCGCTCTCCGGTTAGTAATTGGGGTACAGCGTCAACCGAACCGGAATGTTCCTACTTACAAAGCAATGGCTGGCGGCATGATGGTGAATCCCTTCTATTACCATGTGAATCCCTTCTATTCCCATCTATCAATCGATCGATCGGGTACTCGACTGAGTATCACCACTAAGCTTTCATTCCAAGTCGAAAGCCTATCATCGCCAATTTACAACGCTGTTATTGTTGTTGTTGTTGTTGTTGTCTCCGGGAAATGGTTACTTCAAACGCTCTGCCGCCTTTCTAAAAGGAGATTGGGAGTTAGATATCTGCTTCGGTTTCAATCTGCTGTTGTCGTTCTGCCTGGTATCAGTGTCTCATCCTGCAAGACAAAGACGAAGTTGAGGTCACTTGACGTACCCCATAATCGATTCGCAGCCCCAACAATGATCTCGGCTTTGATCGTAAGCTTTTGATGGTATTTGGCCTCTCCGCCTCCATCTATCTTATATCGTTTAGGTTGAGCCTGCGGTCCGATCAGCGCGAGACGGTAGCGTCCTACAATCGTTTCTCTTACCATCAATAGGATAGCAACTAGGTCCTTCGGGTCTGCTTCAGCAACTGTTCTAACGCTCTTCATTCCATTTTCCCAAAACACTCTTGCCGTTCGACTCTTCACATACGGTATCTGCGCCAGCTCAAGGAGATCCGCTTTAGCTCCAGCCTTGAGCCGGTCAACCATGTGCTCCAGGACACTCTTCAGCATTCCCCATCCCATTCGATCACAAAATGAGATCATTCCCGCGGCGAACCCTTCGCAAGTCTGAGCCAGAGTCTGTACGAATCCTCGTGGTATGCCGTATTTGCGAGCCACGACATGGACCGGAACCTCGTTGCACAAGTCACGAAGCTGAAAGGCTGCATAGAATCGGCGATAAATTCGAGCGACTCTAACTTCATCGGTGTTTCCTTCAGGAAGTGGCTTCGCACTGTTGGCCCTGTCGACAGTCAGCTTTTCGCTTTCGAAGCCACTGCGCCAATACTCTACATTCTATTGACTAGACCGGGATTGACACCGACAAACTCCAGCACCCGAATACCACTTTCATCTAATCCATCCATTTCTCTTCGGAAGATTGGCCAACTGATGTCTCCAAACCCTGATAATTGCACAGGCGTGAACATGTAAAATACGTGCATCTCCCCGTCCATCACAAATGCTCGAAGCGCTCTTTGCAACTCACCATGAACGAAGATCCCATCTTCTGGTGTCAGCGATGAGGCAATTATAGCTTGACTGAGGAGGGTAGCTGTGTAAGAACCACTTCCATCAACCGCGATCATGCCCGTAGTCGCAAGGTCCTCGATGGTGGTTAGCACCAGGTTGTCCAGTACCTGTCGATCCATGGTATGGAACAGCAAAGTCCGCTGAACATATTCCTGGATTGCTGTCATATGGGTTGCAAGCCGTACAGTGATGACTTCTAATAATGCTCTGATTCGAATTAGCTCGGATTTTGATCACAACAGAAATCTGTACCTTTTGATACCACGCTTCTCAGGAGTCAAGCTACTTTCGAGGATCGGAAGATCTGCCTCAAGTAATTGTGTTACATCTTCGAGATCGGCCTTCTGACAACAAAGATAGCTTTCGCCCAGCTCATCCTTACCCTTGCGGCCAGCTCGCCCGCGCATCTGTCTTCTATGGCTGCTTTAGCATGTGACAATCTCCTATCGAAGATGGCACTGACAGCATTGCAGGTCCGATCAGATCCCGACCCATTCTTGCCCCTTGAAGTATGACCCTTCTTGCAGGAAGATTGATGCCTGCTGCGAGACTACATGTGGCAACGATGACTCTGATAACACCTTTGTCGTAAGCCTCAGCAACGATCTCCCTCTCCTCAATCGTAAGACCAGCATCTTCTGAAAGTCAGCCTACGAACGCTGAGCACTGCAAGATTTGGAACGTACGATGAAATGCAACACCTTGCATCACAGTAATTCCTAGAGTCTCATCCAACCCAACAGCTAAGCTCCTAAGATCGCCGATCACATCTTCCCTTTTATCCAGAACTTCGTCCTCGGTCCCTGGTAAGGTGGGCATTGCTTGACCCACCAAAGAAGCCATTGACTGGCATCCTTGTCGACCACTGCAGAAAATCAATGCACCATAACCAGCTTTTACAGTCTCTATGGCGAGAGCCACAACCGCATTAGTCATGGGTGTTTTCAATTCAATGCACGCTGAAGGTTGTATGGACCTCATCGGGGGAGGAGAGAGACGCGGCTGGGTGGAACTGAGCTGGCTTGCGGTTTTGAAGAAAGAACTAGATGTTGAGACTGGGTAAATTGAGTTATCGTACACCAAGTATTCTTCGATCGGAACAGGCTTGTAAACAGATTGATAGAACTTTGCATCGAGCCATGCAGCAAGTAGCTGTGTATTCTATTTCTGTTAGCAGGTTCTCCCGTTAAACGCAAATAAACTCATACTGATAACGTTGCGCTCATTCCTATGATTTGGACTTTTCCCTCTAGACTTAACAACTTCGTGGCCATCAACTCCATGATGTATCCGCGGTGATCATCATCGATCATGTGCAATTCGTCCAATATCATTATACCGAGATCACCAATTGTACACTGCTCAATTGCCATGTTCACCAGCGAATTTGCCTGTATACTGTGTTAGATGGTCTGAACAATAGATGTGCGATAGCTAATGTTAAACAGACCTTCTCAATCGTACAAACCGCCACATCGACATCGGACCAAGTAGCTCTCGTTTTGCTGCAGCCGAAAAAACCGACAATGCGCACTGAGCGGTGGTTGTTGACGTTTCCATGGCTCGCTAGCTGCGTGCTTGATTGACTGGCAGTGTTGAAATTCTTCTGGACCCCTTCGACTGCTTTTCGGAGCCATTTGAGCTTTTCCTGTACCAGAGCAACATATGGTAAGACCACAATTGCCTTCTTGGTAGGATCTTCGATGACTCTTTTTAGCATAAGCACATCAGCGACAAGAGACTTTCCACCACCAGTTGGAGCAGTGTAGACAAGATTCTTCTCGCCAGTCAAGAGACCACGCCCAAGGAGACATGAGGACTGCCAGGGATATATACTATTGATGCCTAAAGACGAGAAATTTTTCGCCAGAGTTTCTGGCAACCCATAGCGAGGATGTGACAATGAAAGCAGCGGATTCAGTGACGAAGAAGGCGTGGATGCCGCAGCCCGTCGTTGAGAATATTCTGACACATGTGGAGCAGAACTTCGCCCTTCGTTAATACTACAAATTTCGCTGGCTACTATATTAGGCTTGTTATGTTTTCCTAACCTCCGACGCTTGAAGTCAGCGTGCGCAGGTCCGGCGTTTGTGAGGTCAACCAATAATCGAGGATTGTGAGAGGGATGTGGGTTGGCCTCTTCGCGGGTTCGTTTTGAGCCGACTACTGAGGCGGTGCTGTAATTTTGTTGCCGCACAACGTCTATAGAAGTCAAAGAGGCAGCAAACGATGGAGCCATAGAATTTCAGCTCCAAACGAACGCCGATTCAAAGCTCATAACCATAGAATGTCAAAGCATTGTATATATCCTGTGTCACGGAGAGCTCTGATGTTTACTCAAAGTTAGGCCGAGGCGGCAACACGAGGAAAAACTAAGGCCGGAATAGGCTTAAGCAAGTGCAATGCCCCATTAGTAAGCAGAAGAGTCCACCTCGGAGATATTCCGTAAAAGATATTTGAACCAAGGGGCATGTCGTTTGATTCCAGTTTTTGTAGAGGCCAGCAATGTTCGGTGAAAGAGCCTCCAGTTACTGGTCGCGTATTCCTGATCTTGGTGTCTTAAGTGTTTGGCATCCGACTATTGTGGCTTCAATACGGATGGCTATTGAGTGTAGCATATGCGCAGCAAGACGAGCATATTAAAGGGATGCCCATGTTTTGTCGGCTTCCCTCGAGTAGCGACATGGGGTAGAATAGGTGTTGTGACCCCAGATCGGCAGTGGTGATCCAAGTTATCGAGTAGACGACTTGAATACTCGATGGGTAGGTGGCATGACGTGTCAATCATAACAGATTGTTTGCCTAGAAATGTTACTCATATCAGCCCCGGTGCTCCGAGTAAGCCTGATGGTACTCTGGAATCTAGAGTCTTCTGGTTTCTTGCGAGACAGGGGACTGTCCTTTATCTGATAGGGGCCCCAGTAAGCCCGTCTTGCTTTATCGACTTGGGAATCAATACAGCAACAAGTAAGATATTGTCGCTGGCTGTGATAACTAGACTCGATCCACACGCTTCACTAATGCGTAACAGATTATACTGAGAGTAAGGTCCATGTAGAGGTTGGTGGACTGAAGGGGAAATGTGGTGCTTTTTAGTGCGAATCAAGTAGTGGTTTGATACAACTAGGTAGCTCGGCATGTCGGGTTAGCGTCGTCTGCAGACGGCGTGGACGGGGAAACCCCAATAATATCTAAGGTAACTCATAATAAGCGTGGTGTTAAGTTACAGACTCGGTATTATGTATTGATCTATAGTGCCGCCGACTTCTTTCACCTCTAGGCTTGCACCCACCTTGCTTCCAGTCAGCCCCGTTAAGGTCTTCTTCCACCCCATCGCTCCGGTCAGACGCTGTGCATTCCATACCTGTTCATAGTCTCTCACCACCGTCCGCTATATCCGCTCGATTTTGCTCCTTGGCGACTTTTGACATAAGGCGATTTGCTCTGATATGGTCACTGCATCGCCTAATTGGATTGCCCCAGAAGCGCGAGGTCCCTCTACATGCTGCACCAAAGTAGCCCTCACAAGCGCAACTGGCCACGCTGCATACACATCTGATCAGCAAATGCGTAGCCTACGAATCAGTCGCCCCATCGTTAGTCATAGTCTTGCCCAGATGCGGTGGTTGTAGAGATCTCATGCTAGAGGTTAGGCACCATGGCAGACGATATTCATGAAAGCCAAATCGGTCACGATATAACACAAGGGCCGAGCCAATCTTCGCCCACAGCTCCAGCACCTTTCGGAAGCATAAATAATGCACTTTCGATCCTGCCGCGTTCACAATCCAACTTACCTCAACTCATCCCACCATCGGCCACCAATTCGTCAAAAAAGATAACACCCCTTGACTCACAGTCGGCGATCACGAACTCAGCCTCGTCATTTGTGCCACCTGCGCAAACCACCAATGCAATGGACACATCCGGTCCGTCACCGTACGGTACGAGGTCACGAAATAGGAATGGGAACACAAGGCCAAACTATGCGGAAGACCGAGAATTGGACATGGATTACGACCTAGGTACAGGGAAAAAAGCCAAAGGCCTATCGGGTCCGGCAAGCTCAAATAATCTTGATGCTGGTGAGACAACCCAATGTTCTACGGTCAACACTCGAAGATCGTCAACTGCCGGCTCTGGCGCAGGAACGGGAAAGCCTGCTGCGACAATCACCATGCCCAAAGATTATATTCCAGGCATGTCAAGTTTCTCACTGAACCCAGATGTGAGCCCTGCCCCTCAGCCACCGTCAAAAAAGCGCAAGGCACCTGGAGGTGGTCCTACTGCCTCAACTCCTTCCTTAGACATGGCGCAAGTCACTGCGTACGTGCCGCCCCGAAGAAAAAATTCGACCGCAGCCAAGGCTGGAACCAGAGAAACGAATATGCTGAGTTTCGAAACATGTCAAGGCTATCTCAAAAACGGAAAACTAAAGGCGGACGATGGTACGCTCCTTGCACTCAACGGTATGTAGCACTCGATCTGTCTAAGCATACTGCTTATTTTCGTATCACTGACTTCATGTTAGACCATGTTTATTTGATCTGCGAACCACCGGGAGAGCCGTACTATCTCGCACGTATTATGGAGTTTCTTCATGCGGAAAACGACGATAGCTTACCTATAGACTCATTTCGTGTCAACTGGTACTACCGCCCTCGAGATATCGTACGCAAAGTCAACGATACTCGAGTCGTGTTTGCTTCAATGCACTCTGATACCTGTCCGCTCACATCACTCCGAGGGAAATGTCGCATCGTTCATAGGAGCGAAATAGACGATTTAGACGAGTATCGGAAAACAAAAGACAGCTTCTGGTTTGAGAAATTGTACGAGCGTTGGATGCAGCGTTTCTATGAGGTGATTCCTACGAGTCAGGTCATTAATGTCCCAGATAAAGTTAAGGGAGTGCTTGATGAGCGATGGAAATATGTTATTGTTGAGATGGGACGTGGCAAGGAATTGACCAGCGCTATCAAGTCATGCAAACGATGTGGAGGATACTGCGCAACGTAGGTTTCATCCACGACGCCCACACATGTAGGCTGATTATAGGTATCAGGAATGATTCCGTCGACTGTGCGATGTGTAAGAATACATATCACATGAATTGCGTACGGCCAGCACTACTCAAAAAGCCGGCTCGTGGTTTTGCTTGGTCCTGTGGGCCATGTAGCCGAAAGCAAGAACGGAAGCTTGAGGCTCGGAATACTCCACTTGTGGGGGATAGAGCTGTAGAAGGTGAAGAGGAAGAGTTTCTAGATGAAGAAGAGGAGGAGCACGGAGGAGGATCGAACCTTACCACCGGCAGTAATCCGCATGATCCGAACACGCAGAATTCGGGGCCTCGACCAGCAACAGCCGAACAGACAGCGCAGGCGAAACTGTGGCCGTATCGATATTTCGGCATTCATTGCAGCGTGGAGGATGCTCTCGATTACGATGACCGAATCTATCCACGTGCTAGTTCTCGTCTGGGTCCCAAACACCAAGCTAACGTCCATATATGGCACGGTCGACCTGTGGAGTTTGTCAAGCCAGCTGAGGTTAAGAGAAAATACGTCAAAGGTGGTAGCCATAAGAAGGACGCCAAATTGACCAAAGAAACTGTTGCAGCGCTTGAAGAAGACAAGGCCACAAGGGAGAAACGGCCGAAATGGGTGATGGACGAGCCTTCTGGCTTTGTTCGACGCGGTGAAGATCATCCGAATAGCGACCCTCTCAATACTGCGAAACTCAAATTTCGTCTACCCCAAGTTGGTGAGGTTTCTTCAAGAGGAGGAGATGACGCAAGCGATACTAATATCAGCATCGAAGACCGTGAGAAGATTGTCGACGATTACATGGCACGGGCTAAGAGTCTCGCTAAGTTTGTAGGAGTCAAAGAGTATTCGACAAATTTTCTGGACAAAGCTCTCGAGCTATTGTATATAAATCATTATCAGGTTGAACCAGCTCTGGTACAGCTTCGAAGTGTTAACCGGCGGAAAGATCTTAAAGAACCAGAACTCAACAAGGAAGAACTCAAGAGGTTTGAAGAGGGTGTTTCAAAATTTGGATCAGAGCGTCGGAGTATATCCAGACATGTGGGCAAGTCACAGAAGCATGGGGAAATCGTTCGTTTTTATTACATGTGGAAGAAGACGGAACGTGGAAAGCAAATCTGGGGTCATTTTGAAGGCAGAAAGGGCAAAAAGCATACGCAGGAGGTTGACCTTAAACTCGTGGATGACGTGGCTGACGACATCGACGATTCTGCCTTTGACAATGAGAAAGCTGCGGCGCGAAAGCGTGGCTTCGAATGCAAGTTTTGCTCATCAAGATCATCCCCACAATGGAGACGAGCACCTGGTACAGCTCCAGGTACGACGGTACCCGTAGACCAGACATCCAAGTCCAGTAAAGATAAAGGCGCATATCTGATGCTGGCACTCTGTCAACGCTGTGCTGGACTCTGGCGAAAATACGGCATTCAGTGGGAAAATCTTGATGAAGTGGCCAAAAAAGTTGCGAATGGTGGCGGTAGGGCATGGAAAAGAAGAATAGACGAGGAACTTCTCGCTGAGCTGGTGAACACGAATAAAATCAATTCTATCTCTATCAGTAGCGCTGCAGCGGCCACCGCCGCTTCCGTCGGCGTTGAGGTTCCCACCGGTCTCACCATTCCTCCAGGAGGCCAAGAAGGCTCTAAGAAAAAACAGAAGACTGGCTTTGAGAACCAAACTCTACAGGGAATCCAAAATGGTAGTTACATTGAGCCACCAAAGAAAAAAGTCATTGAAAAGCCACCAGAACCTCCCTTGATGCCTGAAACACCTCGGATCAGGGTCCTACCGTGTGCTGTTTGCTACGAAATGGAGCCTTCGGGAGAAGAGCGCTTTTGCTGCAAGCACTGCAGGCTTACAGTTCACCGGAATTGCTACGGTATCGGAGAAGGTCGATTGAATAGTAAATGGACCTGTGATATGTGCTCCAATGACTCCGTCCCAACCAATCAAATCTCCACTTCCTATGAATGCGTCGTGTGTCCAGTCCGACTCACAGAACAAGAGCTCATGGAGCCTCCCAAAGTATCTCACAAGAAGAAGAATGAACGTGAGAGGGAAAAGGAGCGTTTGGAGCGAGAAATGGTCGTTGAGCATACCGCCCGATATCGCCGCGCACACGAGGATAAGGGCTGGCCTGTGGACCCGCGAGAGCCGCTCAAAAGAACGACTGGCAACAACTGGATTCATGTAAACTGTGCGGTTTGGATACCAGAAATCCGCTTCGGCAACGCTAAACTGTTGGACACGGCTGAGAACATTGGGACGATTCCAGCGCACAAGTGGGAAAAGGTCTGTAAGCTCTGTAAATCGACAGCAGGGGTCTGCGTCAACTGCCATCATTGCCAAGCTACCTTTCACGTAGGTTGCGCACAGCAGTATCGCTACTTGTTCGGTTTTGATGTGACCCCCGTCAAAGCTTCTCGCATTCACACCGTCAATACGGTTACGTTGGGAAGCGAGACCGGCAATCTTTCGGCAGTCATATACTGCCCAGACCATAACATCAAAAATGTCCTTCATCCGATTCATGAGGTGGTGAAGGACTCCCCTCTCAACGCGCTGCAGCTCTTTGTCCGCACCTACAAGCAGGCCGACCTTGCTTTGACGGGAACAGTCCGGAAGGCAGTGATCAACGATACCGCGACAAGAGGCGCTCTACAGAGCACCAGTACAAGTACTGGTCATCGAAGCTCTACTTCTGGACCATCGGCCTCCGCACCTATCACCAGAAGTTCGAGAGTGTCGCCTGCAGCTGTCACGGTAAAGTCAGAAGAAGTCGATGAAGACGGTGACAGGGTGGTTCATCTAAGCGATACCATTGTTATTGAGCCTGGTCTGAAAGAATGTGCCGCATGTGGTGCTGACGCAAGCCCAAAGTGGCACAAGATTATGCCAAATGCTGGAGAAGGCGTTAAGTCTCTGCCAGTGACCACTAACGTTGCGGAATCGACAGGAAGTCAGGTTGTGTTGCAGAACGGTTATATCAATGGCGATTCATCGAACTTCCACGACGACTCTGGGGCACGTCCCGGAGCAAGTGGCACGCCTGGAATCAATGGCGACGGTAGCAGGAACAGTGAGCCTCCCAGCGAGGTGGTGGTGCAAGACAACGCTACTACCGCGGCTGCGATAACGGCAGAGCCTGAAACGGAATCCACCGCCGCAGTGGCCCTTGTCCCAGAGTTTTTATGCCACAAATGCCACTTGAGAAAACTCCGAGATCCGACACCTCGACCGAGTGTATCCCCCAAGCCTGATGTGATTCTGCTAGACTCTCACAAGGTGGATGGCCTCGACACGCCGTCACCACGGTTACATTCGGTATGGCCTCCGATCCCCGCCATGCAGAACAATGATCAATACCATGGGTGGCCAGACCGGCCACGACCAGGACCCTACAACGCGCCGCCCCATTTGCCGAACGGGATATCGCACTCACCTCCCGTGGGACCGCTACCACTACAGTCGCATTTTGCCCCCCCCGCTCCATACCGCGCGCCTGCTTACGGCCACCCTCCACATCATGAGTTGCCGATCCAGCATCAGCTGAATGGAGCACCGTCCCCATTTCAACTACAGCACAACAGCACCGGACATCTGGTGACGGTGCCTTATACCCAGCATCCTCCCCGTGTCCAGCACGTCCGGCCTCCTCCCAGCATCATGAGATCTCCTCCAATGCCTGATCATTCCATTGGGCCGCACGGACCACCTGGAGCGGCGGAAAACCCATTCGCGGTGCGATACCAGTCACATCCGTCACCCAGGCAGCAGTATCATGGCGCCATCTATGGCAGTCCCCGTGGAAACCACGAACGGCCCGAGACTCCGCCGGAAGGGATTGGGCGCAACGGGGGATGGCCCAACAATGACGGGCGATTAACGAACGGTGCGAGCGAGAGTCCTTCGCTACGGAACCTACTGCATTGAGAGACAGGCATCGACGTGTTAACTGGGGGGGGCATGGCGCTTGGTCGGACGGTCTCAAGGAATGGATAGGAGGTGAATACACAGGATACGGGGAGGGAATCTACCTGGTGGAGGGTTTACGAGGGAGTCAAGCGGGAATGTACTTCTATGATACCACGGAGATAGTGTAAGCATCGTATTCGAGAGCGGCACGAGCTCGCGTCTCGAACCTGTTCATGCGCGGGGCATACTTCGACACATTGAGGGGGGCGGGGGCGACAGAGTGCTCCTTGTCGATGTTTAATAGACGTTGAATCGATGCTACCTTTCCTTTTCCCCAAGCACCCCAAGTGTATCGGGATACATATACTGACAACAGTACGAGGTGTTGTTCACTTCCAAGTTTATGATGACCGAGTGAGCCAATAAGTTGGCATTCCCTATCCCGCGGGAGGTTTCTTGTTTCTCGAAGAATATGCTGGCTTCAGTATCTCTGTTTCTTTCTGACGTTTGTCCTCTTTTCTTTCAAGGCGACATTTCGCGCCCAAGCACGTCTTCGGGGTTCGGACAGGGTTAAACCCGCCTCTTACTCCTTTTGGGGTCTTGAACGTACAGGGTGTTTGCACTGCGGGTCGAACATTGCATTAGTTTTACACCAACGGTAACCGGAAATAGTAGGTACGCAAGGATATCAATTTGCTTAGCGTACAAGGATATTATATAAAACTAGGCCTAATCGGGCGAATTGGAAGCAGAAAGCAAAGATATGTACGGAATAGATGATCTAGTACCGAGTAGAGCCACCATTAGCAGCCAAAACGGCCTGAATACGCGCCGGCATAGAATCGATGAGGGCCTCGATATCCACAGGCTTCAGAGAGTCCCACTCCTTCTGAATAGCTTCCTCTATCTGCTTTCGGGTGTATGGCTTCGGACGTAGCTTGTTGATCCGTTCTTTGAGCAGTGACCAAACACCTTCAATAGGATTGAGGTCAGGTGAGTTGCCAGGCCAGTCAAGTAGCTCCATTCCCATATTGGCGACAGCAGCTCTGGTGGATTTAGCGTTATGAGCTGGAGCTTTATCCATTTGTACGATGCATTGCTGGCCGGGAGCGCTGATTGGCTCGTAGTCTTCATTGCAGTCCTTCCAAAAGTCGTGTAAGGTCTGTCTGATATTAGCAGTGATTTTGGTGGAGTTTTAGACATAGCTTACGTACAGGTAAGATATGCTCAACGAAGGTCTTGGAATTGATAGTCCCGTTCTTTCGATCCCATATAATCAACGAGCTTTTGAATTGCCCGCAAATAGCCCCCCAGATCATACAGTAGGAAGGCTTCCTGAACTTAGGCCGAAGGCAGTGCTTGTGATACTGCTCACCAGGTTGTCTGGTCACAAATCTACGATTAGTGCCTCCATTTTGAACAGCCGATTCATCGGTGAAGATAACACGAGCCCAGTCCAATGTATCGTAGTCAGCGTACTTCTGAGCGAAGGCAAGCCGGTTCCTCATGTTATCCTCCGTCAGAAAGGGCTTAGCTATAGCTAAACGACGGTGATATCCATACTCGTTTAGTGTTCGGCGGATAGTATCCCCAGCCATATTCAGACCTAAATGTTGACCCACCTCCGAGTAGGTCATCTGACGTCCCTCGGCGCTGGCAGTGACGCAGTCAATTATCCGCATTCTGATTGGTGTATCGATAAGTCGAGGACGGCCACGTCCTCGGCGGGGGGTCTCTGGCTCATTGGCTATGTTGATGACAGTGGTCAAAGGCAAATCCGTGACTTTGGCTATATGACGGAGAGTCATATGACCGAAATGACGAAGAGCCTTTACAGTAGTGCGCTTTCTGGAGGTGGTTCTGGCCGTGGCAATGGATTCGCCCGTACCAGTAGTGTTTGTAGCCTGTGAGGCATCAAACCAGGTGTCAAAGAGGTTATCTATGTCGATGGCGTCGATGTTACTGATATCTTCAAAGGTGGAGCTTTGAAAGCTCTCTTCTGCACCATTAACATCCGGAAAGATAAATCCGTGTGGTCCGACTAGAACGGGGTCTTGAAAGCTCATATCGGGTTCGTTTTTGACGAGGAAGTCAATTGGCTGAGGCAAATCCACATAGGTAGAGGTTTGAACGGAGCTTCGATAACGTGTAGGACTGCCGGGAGTCTGATAGCTGGCACCAGGGGGAGGATCAAAGGCCACGGTAGAGGGAGTATTAGAGCTAGACATGATGTAGTCGTAGATGTAGCTGTAGATGTAGCTGTAGATGTAGCTGTAGATGTAGCTGTCGTTGTTAGTTGATGAAAGTCTGAAGAGCACGAACCAGGAATTGCTCGAGAGAAAAGCTCACTTTATACCCAAATTTGACCTGTTTGTTTACTCATTTCCCCGGCTCATCTTTCTGAAGCTATTCAACATCAACAACGCCTCAAAACTCAAAGCTCATAGCAACAGCGAGCTTGTTGAACAATTCCCGTGTCAAGATGGTCATTTCAGGTCGAATTGCAGGCCTAGAGCTTCTTCAATCTTCACCGTTGAGCGCAGCGTTGGAGGCCTGTCTATGTACAGTACTATAGAGGTCGCCGACGAGGTAAGAAGTAGGATTTGGTGGAAAGTAGCGATGTTGGTGGAGAAAGGGGGTGATTTGGGAGGTGATTTGGGAGGTGATTTGGTAGCTTCAGGCCTTCAGCTAATCTGCATCAAACGTCAGTTATTGCCTAATATGGAAGCTTATTCAGCCTCATTGGCGGCCTTATGATTGGTGGAAATTGGTACTGGGGGGTCCTTGAAAATGTGGCTGGGCTAATGCAATGTTCGACCCGCAGTGCAAACACCCTGTAGGTGGGGACTAGTGGGGACAAACAAGCCACCGGGAAGTCCCGAGGCATCGCGGATCGCGGATCGCGAATCACGCCATTCAATCCTGACATGCTGACATATGTACTATGTACAGTACATAAAACATAGGCAGGTACCTTAGCCAAGATTCGACACAGTTCGATGGATGCTATTGATAAGGCATGACGTCTTTCTTTTTGATAAAACCATCTTCGCCGGCGCCTCCGTCTCCTCCATCATGCAGCAAATACCACCTCCTCGGGCTCCCAGTGCTGCTCCGGACCACCCGAAGTATAGGGAATGTCTGATTGCTCTCTCGGCTCCCCAGTGAACAGCTAGACTCTCCGTATTGGCTGCCTGGCACTCTGGGTATTGGGGGCTGCATGCGCCTGCATCGAAGAAAGCACCGCCCCACACCCCCCCAAATCAATCGGTCAATTCTCCGCCGTCCATAGAGAAGCTGTACCAAAACACCCCCTTCCGACCTTGGCGAGCTTGGTGCATATAACGAAGCGACTGGCCCAGATCCCATATCGCGGGCACCGTTCACGTGGGCCACTGGGATATCCATATCCTTTCCCGCGTTCCTTCTGCATTGCTTACCTTTTCCGCGCTGTCAGCTTTGCCGCTCGGGAATCGAGCTCTTAAGCTTAAGTCGGGCCCCCCCGTCTGCACAGAGCATTCGCAGCGTCTGATATGGCTCCGAGCGCTTCGACCAAGGTTGGCCATGCCCTTGCCAAGGTGCTGGGCATCAAGCTACACTACCGCGATCCTACCGGCGGTGACAAGCTGACCAGAGGGGAGTCGGTCTTTTCAGTCTCGAGTGCCGATGCCTTCATCGAGGACGAGCCCACCGCTGCGGAATGGTTACGGGGAATCACCCCGTCGGGAAAGGGACTGCTCCGTTGGGCGTACGACCTCTTCCCGTTCACGCATTGGATTGGCCGTTACAATGGACAATGGCTCTTTGGTGACCTTGTTGCTGGTCAGTATTCAGACTACTTTGCTCAATCGACTGGGGATATGGTTGACAAGTGCGCATCAGGTATCACGGTTGGATGTGTAGTTGTGCCTCAGTCCATGGCCTACGCCAAACTTGCTCAGCTTCCTCCACAATTCGGTCTCTACTCTTCTTTTATGGGTGTTCTTATCTACTGGTTCTTTGCTACATCGAAGGACATCACCATCGGGGTGAGTTGGCCAGCTCTCTTTTTCCATGTAACTGTGCTGACCCTGTAGCCTGTCGCCGTCATGTCTACTATTGTCGGCAATGTCGTCACCAAAGTCGCAAAGACCGACCCCAATATTCCCGGGCATGTCATAGCTTCAGCCCTGGCTATTGTTGCTGGTAGCATCATCTCCTTCATTGGTCTTATCCGTGCTGGTTGGATTGTCGATTTTATTTCTTTGGCTGCCATATCTGCTTTCATGACAGGCTCTGCGCTCAACATTGCCGTGGGCCAAGTCCCGAGCTTGATGGGCATTACTGGGTTCTCCACAAGGGACGCAACTTACAAAGTCGTGATCAACACGTTGAAGCATCTTGGAGGCACCCACCTTGACGCTGCTATCGGGTTGACCGCATTGACTCTCTTGTATATTCTACGGTATGCCTGCAATCTCGGAGCTCGTAAAATGCCAAAGAGGAGCAAGGCTTTTTTCTTCGTGGTCACCCTACGAACGGCCTTTGTCATCTTGCTCTACACCTTGATCAGCTGGCTGGTCAACAGACATCATCGCGCAACGAAAGACCATCGATTTCAGATCCTGGGTACGGTTCCCCGAGGCTTTCAGAACGCTGCGGTCCCGGTCATAAATAAAAGGATCATCAAAACATTCGCCAGCGAGATCCCAGCGTCAGTTATTGTTTTGCTCATCGAACATATTGCCATTGCGAAATCATTCGGTCGGGTCAACAACTACACTATCGATCCTTCCCAGGAAATGGTCGCAATAGGTATTACCAATCTGCTTGGTCCATTCCTCGGCGCCTACCCTGCCACTGGTTCTTTCTCCCGTACTGCGATCCAGTCAAAAGCCGGCGTTCGAACCCCCTTCGCCGGCCTTATCACTGCGGTCCTGGTTCTCCTCGCAATCTATGCTCTACCTGCTGTTTTCTTTTACATACCTAACGCTACGCTTTCTGCGGTAATTATCCATGCCGTCGGAGACTTGATTACTCCCCCAAATACTGTCTATCAGTTCTGGCGCATTTCTCCGCTGGAAGTCTTCATCTTCTTCGCGGGAGTTTTGGTCACCATTTTCTCCAGCATTGAGAACGGCATCTACACGACAATCTGTGTCTCTGTGGCATTACTACTGTTCCGCGTGGTCAAGGCCAGAGGTCGCTTCTTAGGGAAAGTCAAGGTACACTCCGTGGTTGGTGACCATCTGATGAGCGATGAAACCAAGTTTCGGGATAATGCTCAAAAGAGATCCTTGGAGTCGAACAACCCCGACACATCTGCTAGAAACATTTTCCTACCAATTGAGCACAATGACGGCTCAAATCCTGAAATAGACGTCGAATCGCCGTACCCGGGGATCTTCATTTACAGGTTCTCGGAAGGCTTCAACTACCCCAATGCCAACCCCTACTTGGACTATATGGTCGCCACTATCTTCAAAGAAACCCGCAGAACCAACCAAAGTTCCTATCCAAAACTTGGAGTAAGTCACTATCCTCTGGCCTCCCCCACGTTACCCACAAGAACCCCCATTAACCCCATCCCAATAGGACCGCCCCTGGAACGACCCCGGCCCCCGCCGCAACCGCACCGCCCCCGATGACTCGTCTGAACCGACCCTCAAAGCCATCATCCTCGACTTCTCCTCCGTCAACAACGTCGACATCACCTCCGTCCAACACCTCATCGACGTCCGCAACCAGCTCGACCGCTACGCAAGCCCAAACAAGGTAGACTGGCATCTCGCCTGCATCACGAACCGCTGGACCAAGCGCGCCCTCGCCTCCGCCGGGTTCGGCTACCCAGCCCCTGCCGACGGCAGCCCCGTCTTCTCCCGCTGGAAACCCATCTTTTCCGTCGCCGAAATCGGCGGCGCCGCCTCCGCCGCCGCCGCCGCCGAAGACCAGGATAACAAGCGCGAACTCCGCAAACAGCGCACGCGCGACCTCGAACAGGCGCGCACCACCAGCAAACTCGACGAGATTGCGCGCGCCGATGACGCCAGTAGCAGCAGGAGTGTTAGCGGCAGCTCGGAGCTGGGCAGCGCGTTAGAGGGCAGCAAGGCGTATAAGAGCCGGACGATTGCGGGGCCGGGAGCCGCGAAGGTGGCGGTCGTGCATGGCTTGGATCGGCCGTTGTTTCACATTGATTTGACGAGTGCGCTACTGAGTGCTGTGGCGAATGTGGAGAGGAGGGAAGAGGAGGAGGGGGGAAAGGTTGCATGAGCGTGGGCGCTTTGTTTCGGAGGGGGGGAAGATTCCGCGGTTGCGAGAGCACGGGCGGCGTGAGCGAACTGGGATTCACAACGAGTGTAGTATACATGGCATACATAGCTGGCTATTGATTACATTACCAAACTCCTTCCCTTGTTGCAAACGGGGAAAGGTGCTTTCTTCCCCATTTTCTTTCCTTCTCCTTTTCTTTTTTTTGTTTTCTGTTTCCCACATCATACTGTACATGAACCAAGATCCTTCGCTTTTCACACACACCCCGGCTACGTTTGATTTTTGGAAGTCTTGACCGTGGCTTTGTCTATCTGTCTATCTGTCTATCTGTCTATCTATCTATCTATCTGTCAATCTATCTATCTAGGAGGAGAAGAAAAAAACGCAAGGGGAAATTCGCAAGGAAATTGATTGATTTTGGGTCCTTTTTCTCGGGCCCTGGTTTCCCTGTTTGTTCACGGACCCCTTTTTCTTCTTTTTCTTCTTGTTCTTCTTCTTTTTCTTCTTTTTCTTTTTCTTCTTTTTCTTCTTCTTTCACCCCTTCTTCTTCGAACCTTACCACAACCACGATCATCCCCCCTCCCCAACAACCACTTCTGTCCCGTTCCCTCCACTAGGTACGCTCTCTCCTCACAAGCTCCTTCCCTAAAAACCCCATCTCCTAAAAAAAAAACCCCCCCTCACATCTGCCTCGTCAAAAAGCGGCGCGCTCGGCCTTTTTGGGGGGGGGGGGGGGGGGGGAGGGCATAAGGTATGTTTGTTCTCTTCCCCGTTTTTTTTGGTTTTTTTTGGTTTTTTGGTTGGAAAGGTTGGTGGTGGGTGTGTGTGGGGGGGGGCTATTTTGAGTTTTTTTTTGAATGGTATATATGTATACTCCCGCTTGCCTCTCTGCCTCTTGTCTAGGACTTTATATGGATAGCTATGTTTTTGTTTTTGTTTTTGTTTTTGTTTTTGTTTTATTTTTGGTTCGTTTTTGGTTCGTTTCGATGGCCGCGGGGGAGAATTGGGATGGTGGGGTTCCTCTTTTTTGGGGGGGGGGCTCTTTCGCTCGCGAGAGGGGTGCGTGGAGATGGGGTTGGGTGGAGGGGGCATGCTGTGGGGTTTTGAGAAGATGGGGCGAGGGGGGGGGGATGTTGGTTGTGTTTTGATGGGGAGGTTTCGGTGAGAAGTGGTGGATGGAGGGAGGGGCTTTGGGGGTGGTGGTGTTTTTGTTGGTGTTTAGGTGGGGTTTGTGTGGTTTGTTGACTGTTCGTGCTTCTTAAAGGTGCCTCTCAAATCCCGCTTTCCCCTTCCCTCTCTCAAAACCTCCACTTCCCTCCCGCCAGCCCCATCAATACCCCCCTACCTCCCTCCCCTCTCCCTCCTCCTAGCGTGCACCCTCCCCATAACAACCCGGTACCTCTCCCGGCTCCACCACGCCTCCATCATGCCGTACACCACTGCTGCTCCTTGGCCCTGCTCGTGCTGCCGCCAGAGCTGGCGCTGGTGTTCGCGCTTGTAGGTTTCGGTTGCTTTTTGTGCGGGGCGGGGCGGTTAGTGGGGTTTTGTGGGGTTTGTGGTTTTGGGGGGAAAGAAAGGTGTGTGCATACTTTGTTGTTGTAGTTTGATTTTCTCGCCTGTTAAGCGCGCGACGTGCAGCATCGCATGCAGCAGGATCTTGAGATTGGCTTCGCGGGATGACTGCAAGAGTCTGCGGCGGCGGCGGCGATGGCAGGGTGATTTTGTTGAGTCGAGAGATGCGAGTTGGAGGTTCAGGACGCCGAGGTGGGCGTGGGCGGTGTTGTATTGGGCGATGTAGTGGGTTTGGAGGGTGGTGATGTGGGTCCAGCGGGGGTAGATTTGGGAGATGGAGGGGAGTGGGGTGGGGAAGAGGGGGTTTGGGAGGTCTGGCGAGGAGGATATGGAGGAGGAGGGAGGAGAAGAAGAAGAGGAGGAGGATGAGGAGGATGATGGTGGTGGTGGGGAAGAGGGGTAATAGTCCACGTCGGAGTCGTAGTATATGTTGTCATCTTCATTGATTGTTTTGTCACATTGCTCAGATGTAGCGTCGTCGACTTCTCTCGGTGTTTCCTCTGACCCGCAGCGGGGCTTGGGGGACTTATCTCGGTCTTCTCCTTGGTCCATGTCTGCGGTGAGAGGGGTATTGGTAGTATTAAACACAGCTATGGGTCTTGGCTCTAGGTCCCAAGAATGTTTGGTGTTGACATAAAAGACAAGATTCGAGCACCAGGAACAGCCCTTAGTCTCAAGTCTAAAGCGAGTGATATCGAAGGTTGGCATGTGACTGAATCAGCAAAACGACCGTGTCTTCTTGATCTTGCTTTCCCCCGCGAATCAAAAGGGATGTTGGACCAGCTCTCATTCTTTCATCTGACAGGACAAGTTGAAAGTTGGTGCAGTGAGGGTTTCGGAAACCGTGTGGGACCTTGGCCAGCTGGAAACAGTACAGATCATAATAGGAAGACGCACAAATCCTGGAGTGTTGAGGGAGAGTTAGGTTAGTACGGTATGTTACTAGGTAAATCAGATGCAGGACGTTTTTACTCAAGGTAAGTAGAGAAGTTATTGGGGGGGGAAGATGAGTGGTCGATGGGTAAGGAGATGATGCTTCACGTTTGCTTGTTGCCTGAGGTGCTTGCAAGGGAATTCTTCTTTTGTTAAGAGATTGCAGGTTGTGAATTATATAGTTCAAAGTTTGTGAGGCCTTGGACAGTGAAAGGCTTTTCTGTATACTGTATACTGTATATGGTATTGATTGTCTCGGATTCCCACCGAAATCCTGTAACGTTTTCTTTCTTCTTTTTTCTCTCTTTTCAAATGTGTGCTTGTATCAGTCACAGTTAGCCAACCGGTGCAAGGCGCAAGGAACCCCTATCGTCATCTTGATTACTAAAGGTGGTCGGTCATTCACGTCACCAAGTTTGTTCCACGAATTGGTGAATGTTGGAAGAAGAAGCTGACGAGATTTGCCGCCTCCGGCCTCGGTTGTACCTCGTACTTGTTAACCAGTGAGCGTCGTGTCCTTAAGGTCTTGACGCGCAATTGTCTTGGCATCCTTCGGCTGACATAAGTCGAGTTTTCCTCCCGCCAATCAGTCTTCACGCTATTACCCCATAACTTCCACTTCCACCTGCTGCAAATTGCAATTCTTCCCCAACACGAGACATTTTGACTAATAGACCTCATGATGCTTGAATTCTTCCAAGTGGTTGATGATGCCAAGCGAGAAGATGTTTCTGACTTCTCGACGTATAGATATGACAGAATTTGCCATTTCTGCCGGCTGATTACTTGCAGCAATTCACAGATTGCACTCACTTACCATTCAACTTTCAAAGTAGTCTCGGGAAAGCGTCCTCTTCAATATGAAAATACTCCCTAACGAAGTGCTGTCAATAATTCTAGAAGAAGCTACTCTCCTCAATCTGAACGACGGCCCACGGTGGACTTATGGTCTGAACCAAACACCGGATTCACAGCTTCAACGGACCATCCGAGGCCATGTAGCGCCCGATGCGCTCAAATGGAATGCTTCCAAGGCCATCCGGCAAGTAAATCGACAGTGGCATGATTGGGCTTGTAACTATGCTCTGAAGAACTTGTACGTCTCCAGGTGGAGAGGGAGTGAAAGGTTGGCCATGTGATTATCTCTGCTGTATTTCTTGCTGAGGAATGGGGTAGATGGGCACAGTCTCGCGTTTTGGATACTCTTCAAGGGCGTCCTTCGAGCGTCGCCGTTTACCGGGATCCTTACTACTCGCTGAGATCGGCAATCCAGCTATTCTCTCGCAGTCCTAAGCTGGCTTACTGTATACGTAGGCTATGGTTCAACGGGTTTTATGGAGCAGAGACCATCACGCTCATCTTCAGCATACTTCGACATTGTGATGCTCTGAATTACTTGACCCTCCCATGGACAGCTTTGCGCTACGGTACCGCTGAAGACTGGTCGCGGTTACTTTGTCGTAATGAAGGGGGGAGACATCTCTCATCCTTGGAGCTGTTGGCCGTCGATCTCAAGGAAACGCAAACGAGGAATCCTGCAAACCAGATAGACAGGAAGCCCTTGCACGATACCGCGGTCGATTTCAGTGGGCTCGAAAGGTTGAAGATCTTCGGGAATTCGAACTTCATAGCGCTTTCCAATGAGGATCTTGTTGCACTGGCGCGAACAGCTGAAAACCTTCACGAGTTACATGTTACCGGCACGACAAGTCCGATCAGTATCAACGGAATCATGGCTCTAGTTGAAGCATCTCAAGAAAGTTTGCAAATACTGGAGTATTCTCCACTGTCAAAAGATGGGTTTGAACATCCGAATTTAGCTTCCCCACAAGTTGAACGACACACGTGCCAACAAATCCTTCGGTGTCGTCGTCTCAGGAATCTCTCGATTTCAATGCCTTCATTGTGCGGAGACCTGTTCTCAGACACCTCTATTCTCTGGAATGGAGAAGTGCAAATCCGGGTCGGCAACATCTGTGGCGAACAAGGCGACTTGAAGGATTCTCCGAAAGCTCTGGAGCGCCTCTGGCATATCCTCGAGCAAACGCGGTCCCTGATGGCCGCCCGGAGATTGGATGGCGCCGAGCTTTCTATTGAGCTATTCATCAGTGAGTTAGCTCTATTCCACTTACGCCATGGGAAGCTGGTATTGATAATGGTAGATCACTTGATTTTCGAACCTCGATGTCTACTTGTGCATGGCAATTTTGAGCTAGGTGAGGTGCTCTCCGAAGGGACCTGGCCTGCAGAGAGTAGACCATCTAGTAAAGGGCCGTATGGACAAACAGGTCTCTACGGCAAGGATGAGGGGCCTTTTTCCTGCTTGTCGGAGGACTCTTTTGCGGAGGGTTTACGCCGCGCTTATATTTCGTTTTAGTAGTCTACTGGTGGTACATAGGGGGTAGAAAAACGATTAAGCTGCGGAGAATTTCGCTGGGAGATTGTACCTTAGTTGCGGTTGCGTGTATCGAGCCCAAACAACAATGCACACTGCCACACATATTGTCCGTCCCTGTGTCCTATCATTAAAACACGCTAGCGTTTTCGCGTCCCGGTCTCCCGGACTGTAAAATACTCTACGCAGTCGGAAGCTCTGGGCTAAATATGCGCAGCGTTGCTCTACAGAGGTCCAACCTACGTCTGCTGAGCACCACAAGCTTGCGTAGATCGAGCTACCAGCTTAGTAGTACTCGGTGTCTTGTCAACCATGAAGTTCGGCGGCCTTGGCTGCTACCTTTGACGAAGATCCACGGACGCGGAGCAAAGTCAAAGGCAACGGTCCCGCTCAGAGATCTTCAGCACGATGGAGGAGAGGTCCGGCAACCGCTACAAGAAACGCAAGATGATGGCCCAGGATACCCCGCCGTTGTTCAGCAGGCCCGGAATAACATGCGGAAGTTCGAAAATTGCGTTTTGCTGACCAGGGTTGGCAGTTTCTATGAGGTGCATATTCTGAGGTGGACTTCTTACTACGGATGCTGATGCTGGTTGTAGCTCTATTTTGAGCAAGCAGATGAATACGGCCCTCTTCTCAATCTTAAGGTGGCACAGAAGAAGACCACTGCCGGCTTGGTGTCAATGGTATTCAAACCGAAACGCGGAGCTATAGATTGTGCCCAGAGCTAATTAGTACCAGTCAGGGTTTCCCTTCTTCCAGCTGGATCGCTTCCTCAAGATTCTCGTCCAGGACCTCAGCAAATTCGTGGCCATCAGCGAGGAGTTTGCCAACAACGCCTCAGGCAAGGTTAAATCTGGAGGACTACTGTTTGACCGCAAAGTTACAAGAATCATCACACCAGGGACACTGATTGATGAGAAATTCATGGATCCGTATGAAAACAATTTTCTGCTGGCACTGTATCCAACCAGTCAGGATGCGTCTCTGAAAGATCACTCCAAGGAAGTACCGGTTGAGCTCCTCAAGGGTACAACGCATCCATCGCATCTATCACAACCTGTGGGCCTTGCTTGGCTGGATCTTTCCACTGGGGACTTCTTCACACAGAGTATCCATCTAGGGACACTTCCTTCTGCCATAGCACGGATCGGTGCTAGGGAGATCGTACTGAGGAAGGGTCTAGAAAAGAACGTCGAGGATGATGTTTTGAGTCTACTTCATCAAGAACGCCATCTTGTGACGTATCATCCTGCTCAATCAAAGGAGCTTTCATATTCGTCATGGGCGTCTATGTTAGAGAGTCCTCTACCCGCTGAAACCGAGTCGAATTTTACTCCTGAGGAGCTATCAGCTGGCAGCCTTCTTCTAGCCTACGTATCTGAAAGGCTTCAAGGACTAGGGATCAAATTACAACCTCCAGTACGGAGATTTGATACCGAAACCATGGGCATTGACAGAAACAGCATGAGAGGCTTGGAGGTTTTGGAGACGTCTAGAGATGGCGTTGGAGGCGGGAAAGGTAGTTTGTTACATACGGTACGACGAACGGTAACGAAGAGCGGCACAAGACTACTCAAAAATTGGATTGGTAAGTCACCCGAACCTTTCGGATACCAAAGCTCAAGCAATTGGACTCATTTAAGATTCTTGGCACGCTCTTGATTGTTTTCTCTGGTAATGGCCGTCCGTAACTAATTCTCTCAGCTTCTCCCTCCATGTCTCTACCTATAATAAATGCAAGGTTGGATCTAGTGTCCGAGTTCCTCCATGACCAAGCATTCAGAGAACACATTACCAATCTTCTTCGTCGGAGCTATGATTGTCAGCGCCTTGTACAGAAATTTTCCATGGGCCGAGGTGACGGCGATGATATGATGAGTTTACTCAGGACGATAGAAGCAACGAATGGAATAGCTAGCCTGCTAGAAAAACAAGTTTCTTCTCCAGAATCAAGCTCAAGTGGTGAAGGACAAGATTCGCTACCACGCCACTCACTCCAAGCCTTGAGCCGCAGACTGGCCATAGAAGGGCCCAATCAACTTGCGAGTCAAATCGCTGCAGCCATTGACGAGGAAGGATTGATTCAGAGTCATCGCAACGAACAAAGTGACACTGCCAGCATAGTCTCAATGGCCCAGGACGTATTGCAGAGCGAAGGCTCGGCAGAGGACCAAGTTGCCATGTCACGAGTGGTTCGCTCCAAAGACACAAGTAGAACTCCGTCAGAACAAGACGCTGATGAACAAGACACATGGATTATGCGTCGAAGGTTAGCAGGTACATTGTATCGACAAGGGTTTGCTAATTTGAGAGTTTAGTGCGAGTCCTTTACTACAAAAGCTTCACGACAAATTGGTTGATCTATGCTCAGAAAAGGCATCTTTGACTTCCAACTTGAGAGAAAAATTAGGCAAGTCGACATTCCCGGTACGCGAGACGTGATAATTGACGGTCCGTGTTACAGGAGCGCAGAGCTTGACCCTACGTTGGACTCCTGGATTTGGCCATATATGCCATATAAAAGGGGTGAAAGAAGTTCGGACATCGCTGGAAGCATCCGCCAATACCCGTGATGTTAAAACTACCAAATCCACTCGATCCTTTTACCACCCAGAGTGGATCAATCTTGGGGCCAGGATCGATCAGGTAAAGCTGCAAATCAAGTCAGAGGAGCAGCGTGTCTTCCAGGAATTGCGTGAGGGCGTTGTACGGAACTTAGTGAAGCTACGACGGAATGCTGCAGTACTGGACGAGCTTGATATTGGTCGCTCTTTTGCAACCCTCGCAGATGAGCAGGGATTTGTCCGCCCTACACTGAAGCCTGTTCCAGATCATAAGATCATTGGCGGCAGACACCCCACCGTCAAGCTTGGTCTCGAAGAAGAAGGCCGAGCGTTTGTTAGTAATGATTGTCTTATTGGTGACAAGGAGCGTATCTGGCTCATTACCGGCCCGAATATGGGTGGAAAGAGCACCTTCCTGCGACAGAACGCCTTAATATCTATCCTGGCCCAAGTTGGTTCATTTGTGCCTGCAGATTACGCAGAGATTGGGCTCGTCGATCGTATTTTTACCAGGGTTGGATCCGCAGATAATCTGTTCCGGGACCAATCTACCTTCATGGTGGAGATGCTTGAGACCGCAGCGATCCTAAACCAGGCTACACCCCGGTCCTTTGTTATTATGGATGAGATCGGACGTGGGACGACGCCTGAAGACGGCGTTGCCGTTGGATATGCCTGCTTACACCACCTTTACCACAAGAACCGATGTCGAACACTTTTTGCAACTCATTTTCATGTTCTAGCGGATATGGCCAAGACCTTTGAGAAGCTGGGTTGCTACTGTACGGACGTAGCAGAGGGATCTGCAGGCTCTTTCTCCTACGTGCACCGTCTTCGAAGGGGTGTTAATAGGAACTCGCATGCTCTGAAGGTGGCGCGTCTTGCAGGTAAGCATCCTCCAACGGAACTCTGCCAAAAGTTTGACCCAAGGCATTGCAACTGACCATGGAAAGGCATGCCGGAATCAGCAATCGAGACGGCACGGGAGGTGTTGGCAAACCTAGATCATAAGCTACCATCTGCCACAGGGAAGACTTTCCACAACGATGCAGCCTCATGAGGCTGGGATCATAGATGTGATGGAGAGCATCGAGCGACAGGCCGTCCTGGCGTCATTGCTAATGCTCCGAAGTCCTTTTCTAAGTTCGACTGAGCACATACTTGTATGCTAACATCATCTGATGCCCTCCCTATATGAAGTAGAACGTTGTTGAGAAGTTGGCTGAAAAGAGGCTACCATGCCCTTCATGAATTCGGCCGGCGAAGAAGGCGACTATGCACTCTCGCGCATCAAAGGGTGTGTCGGAGCTTGTCGCGGCACGGCAGCTCCGAAAGTGCTGTTTGTGGTGCGACGTGAGATGCTAGAGCATAGGTAGCCTTGGCAGGTTCCAGAGCTGTGATCTCACCTATCCTGGATACAGAAAAGCTTGATACCATTCAGTGGTACTTCGCCCTCTGCTATAAGGTTGGTGCCAGAACTCGGGCTTGCCCCTTATAGTCGAGGTAGGTAAGTGCGACTTTCGAGGATGCGCATGAGCGTTTCCTTGAATTAGTTACGATCGACTCGATACATAGGAACTACCTTGGGTATATATTGCAACTATACTACTCTATGATTTATTATGTCGTTACTCAACCATCCAAGGTTGCAAAGTGGTATCAAGATTGTTGCCAAAATTTCCCCAGGCGTTCCTTGACCACCGCATTCACCGAGGCATACACTTTATATCCATCCCCTATTCTGCGAACTTGAGAGCACCATATGATTTCTTCTGATGACTGCAGCCCGTATGCTTACTGTGCACGCTAGTCGGCTGACTGCATTGAGTGGTGCTCCGGTTCGAGCAGTCACCCTGCTTACTCCTAACTTTAATCAAGACGCGATTGTCGCTGTTATTCCCACCATCCACCCCCTCTGTGGATGTTTACTGATCTATTGGTGGGCTTGCTTCATTTCTCGTGCATAGGTAAGGATACTGAATTCTTCATCTCGCCTATTGTTGTTGTCCCCTCAACGGAGGCATTCGTTCGCTAGACCGTCTATAGAGATCTCACTCCCAAGGCATGCATGATGGTGCAGCCTCTCACCTCAGTAAAATTACAGGGCATGGCACAAACTGCTGGGCGCCGGCGTCCGCAGAGCTTTTGAGAATTGTCTTTCAGCGCTAGTGTGCTTGATGTCACCTGGGTGAACCACCTATGGCAGAGCTCTACGTTGGTGGAGTTGCCGTCTCATCTGCATCATAATCTACAAGCTACTCGTGTTCTCTTGATGTCTCTACACAAGCCAAACATTGCACCCCCGCTTGTTCTACTCTCGGACTTTTCATGATTCTCCAGCATGGCTCCCAAATCACGAATTGCGGAGATTCAACCTTGACCGTGCTTCGTGCACTGAGTACATTCGACGTCTGTCATTCCGTTGTGTTACGGGTGTCAGGAGCCAGTATGGGAAGGCCTCCTGTTGTTGCGATTGCAGCTGCACTGCTGGGCCTTGCAGCCAGCGTGTGTGCGCAACAGCTGGATCCAATAAATAATATGTGCAATCGCTTCGATCACCAATGTAGGTGCTCGTGCTGTATGTTGTTCAAATGATCATTCTTGGCTCTGACGTGAAATAGCTGTCGTCAAAAATAATATGTTGTACATTGATGATGACGACTGGCAACGAGATTCACCTGTACGTGATGTCGACTACGAATCTTTTGATTCTATTCTGTGTTCGAATAGAAGTCAGAAGAGTCAAGAGATCTCAATTCGACGCAGTTCAAACGATGTTAGAACGTTGTGTGATCATGAAGATTGTCATGCAGAGTTTTTACCTACGCGACAACATCTCTTCTAACAGTCACAATCAATCTACGAAGAAGATTAATGACATGTCGATGTCAGTAAGAGATGAAAAGATACTACTAGTAAAATAGTCGATTCAGATGAAAAGTCTGAGAGTCGTGACTATAAGTGATCGAAGAATTTGCAACTCGTCGACTGCGTCGATATTGAAACGTCTTCATCACATCGACAGTATCATCGAGTAATTGATGAAAAGATATCAGATAGAATAAATGAATCAAATGATGAATCTTGAGTTTGTGACTACATGTGCTCGAAGAAGTAGTGACTCGTCGATCACGCTGATATATTGAAAGAGCTTAAGCTCATCTTCTTTACTTGACATCAAGTCATACATCTATCTACGTGAAAAATTGAGAGTGCATGAGAACGATCAGAATGCATCTTTACTATCGATCAGCTAAGCATCGAACGATTGCGATCGCACATTTATACTAACAATCTATTCAACGTCTACGTGACACAAGTCAAATCAAGAGAAGAAAAGAATTATTCAGTACAATCACACTTTATCTTCTCATCGTGCACATCTCTCTTTCATCACACATTTCTCTGCTCAATGAATGACAATCATTGAGCAAGAGAACACAGTTTCTGCGTTACAATCACGAGCATCACGAATGCAAAGAAACATCTTTCATCTTCGAATCGAAAATTGAATCGAGACATCGTTGTATAGAATATCGTCAATGAAGAGCAGAGCAAAGACGATGCGTTACAACAAACAGCACAGACACTCGTAAGAGTTTACTCGAGCGTCACGCGCTGAATAGAAGCTATAGGTTCATTATTTGATACATAGTCTCAAAACTCACTGTTTCGACGACGTGAAGTCGTCGTGTAGTCGGCGAGCGATTTTCTCCTTCAGAGGGTTTTGTCCGTTCGATACACATAGCATAGTTTTCCCCATGAGTCGGATTTAAACCGATGTCACAAGGGCGTATGAATTACAATCACAATCACAATCAATCACATTGACGGTGACATCGAGATGTTCGTCGAAAATAAAAACAGCACAACGACAAACACAACGTCACAAGGTAGCCATATTACAAAAGGTTATAGTGAGCATCTCGAAGAACAAAACGGGTTTTAAACCACACGCTAAGAGCTACAGAAAATTATCTCATCGGCATTGGTACGAGTAGTTCCTGGGACTGAAAGACTAACATCTTCGAGATATCTATTGCCAAAACAGTCAATCCGCAGACTGGTATCACCCCGCCAACACTCGTCAATGATGCTCTTTTCCATGGGACTGAAGACGATAATAACATCTATCTTTTCGGTGGGACGACGTCCTATTTCAACACAAGTTTCCCAGGTTTCCAGCAGCCCAGTTCAAGAGCATATGGGTTATGGTCATACAATATCATCTCGAAAGAATGGAATCACTATAACACGTCCCAAGGCATGAGCAACAGACCCAGTAGCGGTTCCTCAACAGAAGCGCGAGATCAAGGGCTGAATTTTTACTTGAATGGTGAAATCGACTCGGGAAGCTCACTAGAGACCGAGGGACTCGGAGATGGCAATGTAGTAGGGCTCGGGGGTATGATAGTTATTAACACTAACAATCAGACTGTGAGAAATGTTTCCACATATGGACTAACTGGGGATCGGCCACGGACAAGGGGCCTTCTACAATACATCAGCGGTATAAGCTCGAACGGGATACTGGTGCAGATAGGCGGCAACCAGAAGACGCTTGGTCCAAACAATACTACTGACCTGGTTGGGGATCTGGTGAGCTTTGAATATACGGTAAAGTTAGAATCGATAAACTGATCCTTGAGCCAGATTCCTATGGATCAGATAGATGTCTTCGATGTTGCCTCGATGTATCATGACTCTACACCGAACGGGACATGGTACAAGCAGCAGGCAACTGGTGATGTTCCAGCCGGGCGTATAGATGCTTGTCTTGTCCTAGCATCTTCAACCGACGGTTCTAGCCACAATATGTAAGGGCTCCACTATTCTCATTAGTTGTGCGGCAGTTTTCTATCTAGTACTAATACCGCCACAAGCTACGTATATGGCGGCAGAGGTTTGAGCAACGTGACTTTCGACGACATTTACGTTCTTTCCCTCCCGTCTTTCACATGGACCAAGGCATTCCAAGGCACCAGTCCTCGCCATGGCCATACCTGCCACCGCCTTGGATCTCGATTGATGCTGACAGTTGGCGGTGTAGCGAGTTTAAACACCGCAGCCGCGACTTGCGATTGGGAGACCAAGGGTGTCGCCATCTTTGATATGTCAAGTGTAACATGGGGGTCTTTTTATAACCAGTCTGCACCTTCATACACGGTCCCAACTGCGGTTGTTGCCAACATTGGTGGAACGTAAGTCTTGCGTACAACGCTCCCAACATACTAGTCCTGAAGCTTTCTAACGAGAAATTGGCAAACAGAACCATAGGCGCAGCAACCCTAAAACAACCAGTCTCAGGCTTCGCCCAACCCGGCCTCTCCCGCCTACTTGGCATTCCAGCCGCCGATCCAACCCCCTCAATCACTCCCTCATCACCCTCTCAGTCTCGCACGGGTGCCATCGTCGGTGGTGTAGTTGGCGGCGTCGTCTTCCTCGCCACTTTAGCAGCGGCCATCTTCTGGCGCCGTAGATTCATTCGCGCTTTGGTCAAGGGCAGGCCTGACCCGTCGCAAGAATTGGATGGAAACGAAAAGACTGTGGGGGAATTGACGGCCAAGGAGGAGAGCTGGGAGTTGTCGGGTGATGCCAAACCGATCGAGATGGAGAGTCCGCTGAGTGATGATATGAAAAAGCCGATTTTGAAGAGTCCGTTGAGTGAGTTGGGCGCTGACGTCCCGAGGGCGTGGAATAGGAAACCTTCGTCCCTGTCCGTCGACGACGAGTCTACGCCTGACGATCGTGGAGGGTACAAGTCTCAAAGAAAGAAGTCGGGGGCAGAAGTTGATGCGCTAAAGTCGTGAACAGGGGGGATGTATGAAAAATCTAGTACACTCACACCAGAGGGGGAGACTGTTTCGACTATCTTCCATGATGATCAAGAATAGGAGTTTCTGCGATGTGTTCGTGGCGGAGATACCCTGGAGGGAATCCAAGCGCCTTTTACGGGAATATTATCTAATCTTCCGGCTATGCCCATCCTACGTTCCTCACCCTCCTTTGTTGAAAGAGTCCCATGGATTTCGGGTTAACGGGTATCTTGGTTCCAGCCGGAGTGTGTTGTAGATGAGATGAGACGGAGCTGGGAAGACTATATATGATACACTGAGAAGATAATTAATCAGCGAATCTCAAGATCCCCATCATTGCAGCTGACATTCAGTTATATTGTACTTGGGTCCACATGAGGGGAGTCACCAGAAATCACCCCGTATGGGGAAAACCCCACGAATTTAATAAACGGTAAACCCCGACTGATGGCGTTGTACTATTATTCCCTTAAAGCGGCTGTCACATAGACCTAAAGTATCTCTACCCAGCTAATCCTAGAAAAACCTCACCCCCCCCAGAAAACAACAGAATTCCCACGCTCCAACTTAAACCCTAGAATCCACCTACTGTACTCCGTACCACTCCCTTAATCTTCCTTTGGAAACATGCCAGCCAGCCAGACATATCCCCCTCCTCCCCCTCCTCCCCCATGAACCGCCCAAAATCTACACACCCTCACCCTCGCACCCACCATAATCTTCCTCGAAGCCTACCTCGCCTCAACCTACAGTACGAAGCACACACACCAAGGCGTACTGCGTGCGTGCGTGCTCAACACGGATACTGTACAAGCGACACGGCTAGGGGTATCCCTGAGGTCGCTTGACTGACTGGGCCCGAGGGTCTGCTTGGGGGAAGCGCAAGCAGGACGGCGGTTCGTTGGCGCTGGGTTGGTGGTGGCTGGGAGGGGAGTTTGAGTTGTGTGGTTGGGTAGGGCCAGGGGGGGGAGGGTTATGGGTTTGTGAGGCTCGCTGGCTCGAAAGGGCTCGAAAGGGCTCGAAAGGGGAGAGTGATGTTGGCGGGGTGTTGTTGTTGTTGTCGCTAGAGTAGATGAGGGAGAGAGAAAAGTCGATTTTTCTTCTCCTTTTGTGGGGGTGGTGATGCCGCGTAGAGCACTACAATTAATTGACCCAATCAATATGCGTCATAAACGAACCCCTCGAGGACCGGCTCGTTCAATGGGCGCAACCGATTTTTATGTTAATATGGAACAAACAAAAAAGAACGTGAGCTTCTTATCGCCAACCTGTGTAATAAGTCAGTTATAGCCCGGAAGAAGAAGAAGAAGAAGAAGAAAAAGAGAAAAAACCCTACCATCTCAAAACCGACCCGCAGTGGCAGCACAGTCTTCCAAGGCAGCAAAAGCACAAAAAAATCTAATTGCGTTAGGAGGGAATCGAACCCCCGGCTCGTCGATGGCAACTTAATACCGTTAGCATTGAACGGATAAGAGACAATGCGAGCATTCTTACCGACGAATCTTTAGATAATTAGTTTTGGACCCGCAAGGAGGATGAGGGGGGAAACTCGCTTTACCACTAAACTATTTACCAATGTCAGCAAAGGGTACCCATGACATGGGAAGTGGAGCGAATTCTTGCTTACCCACTAACGCTTCGATGAAATGATTTCTCTGATAATGTGGTTAATATACTTAAAAACAAAAAAGTCAGCGAAGATGCTGACTCATATCTCGATTTTAATTTTCGCTCAAAGTTCCTTCCCAACCAAACGTTCACATGTCAGCTATATGGGATTCTTCGTTGTGCATGCCTGCAGAATGACGGTCTCAAAGGGGTGTCCTGCCTGCAGAACCATTTACTTTCTTCCTATTTCTGTTTTTTTTCTTTTCTTCTTCGTTTTAACGTGCTTATGCAGCCAAAGGCGATGAAGCACAGCATACTGTCTACGTATATAGATACACATAGAGTCGTACTGACGATGTATGTAGTATAGAAAAGCTCTCTGCGTGAAACAGGCTCTTAGAGCTAAAAAACCACACTGTTGTTTATTCTAGTAGTCGCTGTAACCTGAATCCACTTTCCATACCGAGTCAGATGAGCTCAAGTAAATCCTGCTGCAAGCAGCCGGCTCAAAATTCTAGATAGTATATCTCGTAGATCAGTTGTACATTGTGCAATCACATCGATAAAATGAGCGACGAAGAGCTATGCTCGAGATTGCGAGCTGACCGTGCGAGTAACAGATCACGGGCTCCGTGTTGTCGTGAACTGTCTACATATATGACCAAGCGGTCACAACTCGAAATTGTGAAAGCTGGCCACTTCGACGTGGGCTTTCGAATTGACTGTATGGCCACCTAGCTGGGCGGGCCAGATAGGCTTTGGTCTATGTACGGAATATGTGGAAGCTGATCACTTCGACGTGAGCTTCCGTTCGCTGTTTGGCCACATGGTCATCTAGCCACGTGGACTTTTCGACTGGGTATGAGCTGTTACTGCTCTGTCGATGAGATTGTTCAGCTCTTCTGACAAGCATAGCTTGAAGAAGGTTCGTAGCCAGTACCTCGTACAGGTAAATCTCGTTGCCGGCCTCTGTGTATCTGTTGTTACTTCAGTACGAATTTTTCTCTCTCGAAACATTGCGGCTACTCAAAGCGATAAATCGGATGTTTGCAATCAATTGTTACGGATATTCTATCACCCGATGACTAGACTAAAAGCAGGTAGACTAGTAGCTAGTCTAGTAGTTAGCCGAGGAGTACTTAGATACCTTTGACAATCTATATCCTTTTACTATACACCCAAATAGGCCACCTTCGGTGATGACCCTAATAACCATGTTACAACGAACGTTTCTTTGATATGCCCCTTGACTGATTCAGCAAGTTTCGATTTGTTCGGAATTGTCGATAAGTTCCATACGAGGTAACGGAACGCCTGTCGTAGTTTATCTACGACCAGGAAATTTTTGTAGTGGGGAATGTACAGTATACGAGGGGGTCGCCATTTCCGATGGAAATTGCTCTGCACTACGTCTCATTAATTATGCACAGGCATGTGCAGTGCAGTGTAGTATCGTTGATTGCGAAATCTGTTGCCGTTTTTTAGAATTTGCCGAGAGTCTCACCAAAATTGAGTGTAAATCTTCAATTAGTGCAGAATTCGTAGAAATCAGTAGAAATCAATTACACTGGACTTCGTACATGATCTGAATGTCATATAGAGCTTCATAGATGTCTCATACAGTGCTTTATACATGCTTCACATGTGACCTACCCAGTGCTCCATACGTAGTATATTCAGTGCTTTATATGTGACGTACCCAGTGCTCCATATGTAGTATATCCAGTGCTCCATATGCGACCTATCCAGTGCTTCATATGTAGTATATTCAGTGCTCCATATGTGACCTATCCGGTGCTCCATATGTAGTATATTCAGCGCTTCATATGTAGTATATCCAGTGCCTCATATGTGACCTATCCAGTGCTTCATATGCGACCTATCCAGTGCTTCATATGTAGTATATCCAGTGCTCCATATGTGACGTACCCAGTGCTCCATATGTAGTATATTCAGTGTTCCATATGTGACGTACCCAGTGCTCCATATGTAGTATACAGGACTTACACGGCAGAATGAACAAATATTCAAAACACACGTTGAATTAGAATCGAAGAATTCATGAATGAGACGATTATGAGCACAGCAAGTACAGATGCGTTGAGACATGAAAAAGAGATAAAGATTGATATATATAAATCGCGTACAATGTAGGTAACGACAGGTGCAGGTAAGTAATGAAAGTATGAAGGTATGTACGGGTAAACATCCTCAGGATATGATCTCGGCCAGTGATAGTAGGCGTGGAGCCAGACCAAAATCTAAAAGGCTTGAAAGCGGTGGCGGATGCTGATATAGTAGATGCCAGGTGGTTGAAGATATGAATCATAAGGATTAAGTACAAAGATGGGGGGACCTAGAAAAGTAAACCCTGAGAACGTTTGGTCAGCATTCACAACGTCCGGCTCCGGAAAAGGTAATGTAAGTCCTGCGATCTATCTGCGGCTCCCTCGATCTCTTGGGAGCCTGACATCCTCCGGGAGCTGAATAATTTTCGCCGTATATCCCTTCAAGTTATCAGATATGGTGTGAACTATGAAATCTATTTTAAGGACTGCTCAAAACCTTTAACTCATAAACGAGGCGGACGTCTTTCTGGAAACGTTGTTTCCCAAGCACTTAGAATATTCAGATGAGTATCATCGTGAGCGCCGCTAGCCCAATTGGCCTTCCGTTAAAGTCGAGATACGACAACGGCATCGTTGCGGAAGGATACCCTGCTCTCGAGTTAACAGTTTAGTCTGATCCTTGCTTCAAGCAATGGCACGCACCAGCAGCAGATACTTAGAGGTTATAGGCAGAGTCAGCGGGGGCGATATTGACATCAGGATTCCACTTCTTCAGGGTTGTGTCAACGCCTCTTTCACACCCAATAAGTCTTGCGTGTGTCAGGAATTTATTTTGAACATCACGCGACATCCTGGTATTGGCCGCACCGACCAACAGCTCTTGATTTGAATATCCTGTGGAAGAACTAGTCTACTTCAGCCACAAGACTGTTGACTGGGCAGCACCTTGAGGGAGCTCCTTCGCAGAGTGGTCCTCGTTGAACCGAACAAGCTCGTTCGAGTTGCCAACTTCAGCCATACCAAGACCAGCAAGATAGGTACTCATAGATATGCTCCTTGATATCCGCATCTAGATAAAAATACTTTAGCTCCATGGTGTGTCCGTTGCTGATAAAATTACTCAAAAGTGCATACATGCTTTGTTCTCCATCGACGTTCAGCGCATCAGGGGATATATGTGATACCCCGTGGAATCCTCCTGCTAGATATTTGATTTGCTGATGAGCTCTTCTTGTCTTCTTCACCTGTATTTGTTCTGCTAATGACTAAAGAATACTTCGGGCAGCCAGATACTATGTGTTCACTCGCTGATTCGACGGGCTTTTGTAAACCCTCACCAAAAAATCACTCCTCGGGGTCCAGGACGCCTACTCGAAGATGGGCCCAATTCCCAGGAAGACACTGAGCCTATCGACGAGTGGATGGCCTCTCTGTAGGTCAACCAGGATATCTAACAAGTTTGGAAGATCTTCGACGCTTTTCGCCATAGGACCAGCTGTGTCGAAGAGCTTGGAGACAGGGATTATTCCCTAATGAGATACAAGTCCTAATGTCGGCCGTATGGAGAATAGTGCTGCTCTGGTCGGTGGAGTAAATCAGAGAACCACAAGAATCGGTTCCAACAGCTAATAGGTTATAATCAGCACTTACGCCAACTGCTGAACCGGTGGACGACCCCCCTGGGCTCAGAATGTTGTCAGTTGGCCTGAATGGCTACTTTAGACCCTCTAATATCTACTGTATGACCTAAGGAGTGTCTTCAATATCGACATCTCTCTGGGTATAGGCTGATTGATTCTGGCCACCAAGCGCAGACCATCCAGCCATGGGATTTGCTCCCCTGGAAAGATTGTTTGTCGGCATACAACTTCGCAAAGCCCACAGCAATAGACGGTGAAGACTACGGGCTGGTTCACAAACAGGAAGACACAGTCTTTTAAGCAGAGTTCCTACGAGGCTGATCTTGAGAATAATGCTTACTTGAAGTTTGCCAACTCCTATGAGCACCTTGGAGTAAGTCTGCGTAACCACTAGAAGGATCTCGAGGGTAGAATACCGATAATTGAGCCTTTCCGATAACGATCAGTCCTGCAGACATCATCTACTAGACTTGTTGATATGGTAAAGTCTGAAAAGCTAATCAGCAACGCACTTGTTCAACAATAGCGGCGTGTCTCGACGGCTGCGAGCCCACAAGAGCATAGCTTCCAGGTGTTGTGTCCATCCCTAGATCTGTGTGTGTCGCGATATTGTCCCGTTGTTGTCAATACCTTGACTGGAAGTAAAGCCCCTGATTTCACCTTCACTAGAACTGGAATTCCGTGTAACGGTCCTGTACGAAGTCGTTCCCCGTCCAACAATGCGGCATGAGTATGCGCTGACGGTGCTAAAGCAAGCATGGCTTTCATCATCTGATCAACGTATATCTTGCAAAGCATCATGCTGGTTATCTTCTTGGCTGATAGCTGTTCTTGTAATTGCCAATGCTGTCGCTGTCAGAGGATCGAACATGGCCATTTTCTGACCCGCAAATCTGGAGGAAAGAATACTCCTAGGTTGGAGAAGGAAGCACACAAAAGAACAATAGAGTGCACGTGACGATCACTCTTCTGCTTATCTGGACCATTTCCGTAAATGTATCATCTTAGTATTGTTTAAGATACTAATTGAAGACTTTATGAATATGGATTGATTTTGTAGCGGATACCTCGGATCACGGGAGCGCGATGATGATGACTGATGTCATGCAGGGTTCCGTCCTCGGGTGTAAATTAGGGTCCTATTCTAATTTCGGAGAAAGTCCCATGCAAAGAAATCAGCGAATCAGACATGGATCAGAAGCATCGAGGAAATTCGTCAATTAACCCTGAATCTACGAGAACCTCTTACTCTCGAACGTCGACAGCGTCAGCTTCTATCTTCGGCTCGGAAGTCTTCTCGATTAGTGACTTAAGTACATCATGTTCAGCTGGCATGCATTCAAATGAGGAACTGTTGCCTTTATCACAACGTTGAACTTGTTCCACGGCTCCTCAAGAGCCCCACAGTCTCCTCGACCCACGGACGGTCAAACGGCGTGACCGAGTATTTTCTTTCACCACTATTGTCGCATTGAAGCGTCACAACTTATGGGCAGACGCTTAGGTTCAAACCCTTCTGACGACGAGAAATTACAGCAACTGAGCATTGGGCGAAACGTTGGCTGCCATCATTGCGCTTGTATCCTCGGTCAATTATCCTTCCATTCTAAGTTACCAACGCCTCCGCACTGGAGGATTAAAGTACAATATTAGCGACGTAGCCTCTTACTTCGGATTCTTTCTTACACGATGCCAGCGGCACGCCCAACTTTCATCGACGTCCGGCCAAGGAAAAACGATACTATGGCAACGGGTCTGGTCTCACCACGTGGTATACCTTCTCCGCGAATCGGTTATTATGACGGCGAGATCCCTCCACAAATGTCCCCGCTGGACGCATTCGCTGCTCAGAGTAGGCTTCTGGCCAAGCAGCTTGATGAGAGTAAAAGGGACGGCCGACGAGTTAGTCGGCTGCCACCCTTGATGATTGCGAACTCGCTGGCGAACTCTGGGTATATGAGGTCCAGATCAGCAGACACTGGAGATGCTACACTGGAGAAAGATAGAAGATCAAAAGATGGAGAGCAAAGTGGAAACACACCGGAGGTTGAAGACCCTGACTTCAGACCCAAATCCTTCTATCCCCGAATGAGTGGCATCCCGCAAATAAGTGATGAGAGATATGAACTTTTAGGCCCCTCACCAGACGACCAACCGTTTGTGACTCCTGCTGAATTTCGCCCACCATTCGTTCCTAGGGATTACTTCGGGTCTGCCCGGCGTCCATCTCCGGAGCCTGGGGCTTCGATTCGCGACAGTCCAGAGACGATGGAACAACCTTCTTGGGTCAAGCCACAACGGAGTCTTGACTCACCGCAGCTAAGGACGGATGTGCGAGGAGGATTGTTTACGGACTCTGCAAACGCTCTTGCGCCATTAAGATCTCCACAAGTACGTCACGCCGCGAGTATTAGATCAGTTCCTGTGGATAGCTCGGATGATGAGTTGAGCGCTTCCACTGGCGATTCGTCAGTCTCACAACATCGAAAACTATCATCTAGTAGTGGTCTGTCCACGACACACTCGCCTTTATCGCCATTCATCCAGGGTCATGGGCGTTCGCCATCACAAACTTCCGAATTTTCCGTTGGTGGTTCGCGCCTTGCTCGCCCAACCTATAATTTTTCGAGACCACTGAGCAGAGGAAGTCGGCCTTCCATAGATGCGAGACGTGAGCCGTCCTTTGACAACCGCCCGTCTGTGGATGCAAGACGTCAGCAGTCTTTCGACGGTCGGCCTTCCATGGAATCGCAATCGCGGCAACCATCTTCCGATCATAGGCCCCAGATTGACATGATGAGACAGGCGTCTGCAGATAGTCAGCCATTCATATTCACCGATGACGGTGTACACACGCCGATGAGCATGGACAACGAGCAGTTTTTCGACCCTGGTGATCAGCAGGACGCACCAGCACCCTCGTACATATATGCTAAGTATTCATTGCCCCGTGGCCGGATGCTTCAGCGAGGTTCAAGGGTTCCCGAAAACAACCAAGTGCCTCTATTCGAATGGGCACCACCTTCTGTGCAAAGCGAGGTCTTATCAGCCAGACAGCCTACCAGAGGTAGAGGCCACACTGAACCATCACCAACTGGTTCCGCAAAACCTAACATGGGGATTCCTCAAATGCCCGAGCCGTCAATTGTTGCGCCAAGTCGGACATGGCCAAGCGAACCGCAGTTTTCTCCCAGTGATCCAAGTCAACCAATACAAAACAGACCACCACCTAATCCTACCATAAATGAAACACCATCCGAATCTTCGGCTTCAACGCGTTCTACCAGTACAATCAAACCACGTCCCCGACGTGCAGTAGTAAATTCTATGGACCTCAGTGCGGAAGATCATTTGGCCAAAGGAATCGAATCACATGAACGAGGAGATGTCAAGGAGTCGACCTACCATTTCCGCCTTGCAGCAAGACAGAACCTTCCAACAGCCATGCTCCTGTATGCGTTAGCATGTCGACATGGCTGGGGAATGCGTCCTAATCCACAAGAAGCAGTGCAGTGGCTACGAAAAGCTGCAGATTCGGCTAGCCTAGAGATTGCAGACGAGAAAGATGCAAACCCCACTGATCTGCTAGACCAGAAAACCAAGAGGGCCCAATTTGCGTTGAGTATCTATGAACTGGGTGTCAGTCATATGAACGGATGGGGCATAGAGCAGGACAAGTCTCTAGCTCTTCGGTGCTTTGAAATTGCTGGCAATTGGGGAGATGCAGATGCAATGGCCGAAGCTGGGTTTTACTACGCTCAGGGCCAGGGGTGCAAGAAGGACCTGAAAAAGGCTGCCAGATACTACAGGATGGCGGAGGCCAAAGGAATGAGTATGGTTGGCAATAGCTGGTAAGAGCACGGTGATATCGCAAACGTCGTCGCTTCCAGTCACTGACTTTCACAGGATCTACAAACCAAAATACGCCGATGATGACGATGACCGCCAGGGGCGAACGGCCGACATAAGTATTTCTGAGAAGAAACCTCGGGACAAGTCGAGAACACGGACTATATTCGGAAGGAAGAAGTCAACGGTTGATGGCACCAAGTCTTGAAAGCATTTCTTACTCCTTGCGTCTTTGTTGTTACATATACCCTTGCTCTGACTAGTAATTCTGGTAATACTTCGGGTCTAGATAGAGATCTATCAATTTGAGCTTCAAATATCCACCGAGCTGGCCCAGATCATGATCGTAGAGTCACAGATTTTTTTTTGGAGACAATTACCAGCTTCACGGTTCCTATCTAGTTCCCACAGCCCTAACCGCAGATCATCCGAAAACCATCACATCGCGCATCCCACTTACAATGACGAATTTCGAGCCCCTGCGGAATGACCTGCTCCTCCGAGCGGCTCGAGGTGAACGCGTGGAAAGGCCCCCAATATGGGTGATGCGCCAAGCAGGTCGCTATCTGCCCGAATACCACGAGGCTAAAGGCAACAATGATTTCTTCGCTTGCTGCCGCAACCCCGAGATCGCATCAACGCTGACCCTGCAGCCGATTGAGCGGTATGCACGACTCATCGATGCGGCGATCATATTCTCGGATATCTTGGTCATACCGCAGGCGATGGGGATGACGGTGGAGATGCTGGATAAGAAGGGACCACATTTTCCGAATCCATTAAGGTCGCCGAGCGATGGGCAGTATGAGGAGCTGCTCAGACGGGACGTGGATGTGCAGAAGGAACTGGATTATGTGTACAAGGCTATCACGCTGACGAGGCAGAAGCTGAAGGGGCGGGTGCCGCTGTTTGGGTTTTGCGGGGCGCCGTGGACGTTATTTTGCTACATGGTGGAAGGAGGGGGGAGCAAGCTCTTCGTGCAGGTGAAGACATGGATTTACAAGTATCCGAGTGAGAGCAAGAACCTGTTGCAGAAGATTGCGGAGCTGTGCGTAGAATATCTTACCTTGCAGGTCAAGGCTGGGGCACAGATCGTTCAGGTCTTCGATTCTTGGGCTGGGGAACTGTCACCGGGTTCGTTCAAGCAATTCTCGTTACCCTACCTGCGACATATCTCGCGAAAACTGCCGGATCGCTTGCGTGAATTGAATCTGGAGCTAGTTCCTATGGTGGTGTTTGCTAAAGGCGCATGGTATGCCTTGGACGACCTCTGTGCGTCAGGGTATCAGGTCGTTGGGCTGGATTGGCTTCATGATCCGGCAGAGGCAGTCAAGACTACTGATGGCCGAGTCGTTCTACAAGGTAATGCTGATCCTGGATTGTTGTATGGAAGCCGAGAAGCCATTACTACTGCTGTAGAGAAGATGATTACTGGGTTTGGGGGTGGGAAGCAAGGGTGGATTGTCAACTTGGGGCATGGTCAGTTTCTCCGATTCTAAGTGAAAGATAGTCTTTGACACGCTGGTTAGGTGTCACCCCGTTTGTTGACCCTGAGGATCTGAAGTTCTTTTTCCAAGAGATACATCGTCTTACTGGAGCAGCTACCTGACAATTAACAAAATTATGATGATAATGCTTGATAGATTATGGTACAAAAATACCATATATGTACAACTTTATACTCTACAACCTAAGTTCACTCTCCAATGTCCTCATTCCTATAATTGTTTCTTTGATCAGAAATGGGTTTCCCGCAACATCAGCAGACAAGAGAAAGGTCTAATTCAAACTCACCACACTTCCGGTTTCTCCTTCATAAACTTCTGCATCAAATCCGTGCACTCTGCGCTTTCAAGTACCACGACCTCAATACCCCTCTGCTCGAGATACGCCTCGCCGCCGACAAAACTCTTATTCTCCCCGATAACCACACGGCTGACCTTGTACAACACACAAGCACCAGTGCACATGTCACAAGGCGAAAGCGTCGTATACATCGTAGCACCCTTATAAGCGGATGCCGGAAGTCTACCTGTGTTCTCCAAGGTCGATATCTCCGCCTGAGAATCTCATCAATTAGACATCTGTTGCCCTCGGTTTTTTCAGAACACTGGTAAATCGTACATGAAGCGTTGCGCTGCCTTTTTGTACTCTCATATTGTGCCCTCTACCCAATATTTTGCCATCCTTTGAGACTAGACATGCGCCAATCGGGACTCCGCCTTCCTCAAAGCCTGCCTTGGCTTCTTCTACCGCTGCGAGGAAGCCTGGATCGTTGTCCATTGTATATATTTACTGAAGAGGAACTGTCCTGAGTGCGAGCAGAAAATCGATAACGGTATCACCTTGAATAGGCTAGTCTCGATCCTAGCTCAGTCCTAGGGTAGCCTGCGCGGCTCTTCAGGGTTTCAGGTGGTTTACATCTTCGGCATTGCATTTACGAATCTCAACATTCGGTCTTTGAGTTTGACTACTTGGCTCGGTGTTGTTCAGTTTTACATCGGCTGGTCGTGTTGAACGAAGTGTTATCGAGACTTTACTACCAATTAATCAGCTGAGAAGATTCACGCAAGGCTGACACTGCTGATCGGAGGTAGAACTCGTTAGAATCGCGGCGAAAAGCTTATTTTTGCAAGCGAAGCGACCCTTTTCTTAGACACTTCAACCTTTCGTCGCCTGCATAATCACTGCCATCAGACCTTTACCTTACAGAACCATTTCTTCACAGAGGGATATCACCTCCTTAGACATTCCACAAAGCTTCTCGAGCGGATTCGGATTTTTTCGGGGAGTTACGTTAGGTGCGTGTCAGCAAGACCAGGCTGTTCGGTGCAGCAGCTCGAACTGGTGCAGGGTCACTAGACTATCGATAGCTGCTGACGTTGCTTCGACTCAGAGATCTAGAATTTGAGACAGCGACTACTAAGGCCGAAGTCAATAGATAGTTCTGTTACACCGTGTGACAACTACATACTATAAAGTCTACTTACCGGTAGCGAGTCGGCAAGATGGTCAAGGAGACAAGATACTACGATGTGTTGGGGGTATGTTGTGATATACTTCCCGTTGCACAAGATTTCTTGAGGAAGAAATACTGACATTCCGATTCGTTCAAGGTCTCTCCAGATGTTTCTGAGTCGCAACTGAAGTCCGCTTACAAGAAGGGAGCACTAAAACACCACCCAGGTACATCTGATGCTTTATATGGTCTATGACTAAAAACTAAAGTGTCACGCTACAGACAAGAACGCTCACAATCCAGATGCCGCAGATAAATTCAAGGAATTATCAAAAGCATATGAAGTCCTCGCAGACCCCCAAAAGCGCCAACTCTACGATCAGTATGGCGAAGAAGGGCTAGAACAAGGTGGAGGTGGTGGAGGTATGGCAGCCGAGGATTTATTCGCTCAATTCTTTGGTGGCGGCGGCGGAGGGTTCGGCGGCATGTTCGGCGGTGGCATGCGTGATCAAGGCCCCAAGAAAGCTAGAACGATTCACCATGTCCACAAAGTCTCACTTGAAGACATCTACCGAGGCAAAGTATCGAAGCTGGCTTTACAAAAGTCAGTGATTTGCCCAGGTTGCGACGGTCGTGGTGGCAAGGAGGGTGCCGTTAAGACCTGCAGCGGCTGCAACGGTGCTGGTATGAAGACGATGATGCGTCAGATGGGCCCAATGATTCAACGATTCCAGACGGTCTGCCCGGATTGTCAAGGAGAAGGAGAAATTATTCGGGAAAAAGATCGTTGTAAGCGCTGCGGCGGAAAGAAGACAGTTATCGAGCGAAAGGTGCTCCATGTTCATGTTGACAAGGGAGTCAAGAGCGGTTTCAAGATCGACTTTCCCGGCGAGGGAGACCAGTCACCGGGGGTTTTACCAGGTGATGTCCAATTCGAGATCGAGCAGAAACCGCATAGTCGCTTCCAGCGCAAGGACGACGATCTATTTTATCATGCCGAGATCGACCTTCTGACTGCGTTGGCTGGTGGAACAATTCATATCGAGCACTTGGATGATCGATGGTTGACCGTTACAGTCCAGCCTGGAGAGGTTATTAGTCCAGGTATAGCCTTCTCCACTGAGATGCATTCAGAGAGATACTAACACTTTGCAGGTGAGGTCAAGATGATCCGCGGCCAAGGTATGCCTTCGATGAGACATCATGACTATGGGAACCTTTACATCCAATTCGAGGTGAAATTCCCACCCGAGAATTTCAACACACCGGAGAAGATCCAGATTCTGGAGCAGATCTTGCCGCCTCGCGCAACAACAAAGGAACCGCCGGCTGATGCCATGGTCGACGATTTTAATCTCGAACCAGTCGACCAAGGTGGACAACGAAGAGCTCAAGGTGCCGCAAGTATGGAAGACGATGAAGAAGATGGTATTCCACAAGGCGCCGAGAGGATGCAATGCGCCTCACAGTAATGCGAATACGATACGCCTGATGAAAAACTGAATGGATGCAAACAAGCTACCATGACTTGACGGAGTGATGCCTCATCAAGCATCGCGGCATGGCTTTACGAGGCTCTACGAGGAGACCACAAGGCTTTCCCCGGCATTACTCTTTGCGCCCCTCAAACATACAGCATCAACCGTGGAACATGGAGATACGCAGAACATGGTGCATTTCAGGTCATTGTGTGGGAATGCTTATGACAGCGTGTTTCCTAGCACCCGAGTCGATAGATTTCTTGCAGGCGGTGTCATCTTGCTCCTTTCGCTAGAGGCATACTTTCTTCCTTGCTACGTGCATGGCGTTCATAGAGAGTATCTATTACAGGGAATGAAGAGATTTTCATATCAAATGCATAATCTATAAAACACTCAACGCCCAATCATTCCCCCCTCCCCTACCCCGCTCGACCTACCACAAATTCACCCAAAACATGCCCACGGACTCCCCCATTTCTATCCACACACCCCCTTACCCCACCCTCCTCCACCACCTTGCCCCCCACCTCCCCTCCTCCCTCGCCCTCTTCCGCACCCTCACCCACCCTCTCACCTCCACCTCCCCTACCGCTCACGTCCTCGCTACCTTCCCGCCCTCAACCCTGCCACCAAAACGCTGGGCAGCAATCTACGTGGACAGAGCGCGAGCGCCGGAGACCGAAGCGTGGCTGTTTAGCACGTATGAGGTGCGGTTGCACAAGTCGTCGGAGAAGGAGAGGTGTGGGAAAGGAGATGCGGATGAGGAGGGCACGGACGAGGAAGAAGCCGAAGAAGCAAAATCCCACCTCCTAGCCCTCTTCCGCGCCGTCTCCTCCCTCCCGCCCAACCGCGACCAAAACCCCTCCCGAACCCTCATCCTCGGATCCCTCCACTCCGCCCTCGTGCCCCTCCTCGCAGGCCCTCCTACGCACACCCTCACGCCCCGCGCCGTTATCGCTCGCTCGCCCGATAGCGATGTCGCGGACGCAGCCGGAGGAGGGGCCGTGCTCTCGCAAATCTCAACCGAGTACGGGAAATGGCTCATCCCCGCCACCACTGCGGCCGTGGTGCCGCCTGAGAAGGCAAAGCTCCCGCGCGGCTATGTCTTTGCGGCGCTGGAAGCGGAGGATCTGTGCGTGGTGATGGCGAGGACGGAGATTCCGAAGACGGTGGAGACGCTGGCGCGGCTGAGGGGTGTGGGTGTGCGGGAAGTTGCGGGGGAAGGTGGGGGTGGGGGTGATGGTGATGGTGATGGTGATGGTGATGGGGGAGGGGACGGGAGGCTGGTGGCGTGGGGGTTCGTGGGTGTGGATGGGTGTTTGAGTACGTTGCATGTGGAGCCTGGGGAGAGGGGGAAGGGGCTGGGGAAGGCGGTTGCGGGGAGGTTGGTGGGGATGGTTGGAGAAAGTAAGGGGGAGGGTGGTGGTGAGGGTGGTGGTGGTGGTGAAGATGGGAGGGGGTGGGTGAGTGGGGATGTGGCGGTGGGGACTGAGAGGAGTGAGGGGGTGATGAGAGGGGTCGGGGGGAAGAGGGGTTGGACGGTTAGGTGGGTGGCGGTGGACTTGGAGAGGTTGTGACCTGTGAGTCGTCTGGATATTGCTCTCACCATGTTTATGGAAGCAGGGAGTTGGCGGTTCGTTGCGGCATTGCACATATAGGGTTCACGGGTTCGACCAACTGGATAGGATTTGAAACATTTCAATCTTCCTGATCCCGATCTCCTGCTCTCTTCCTAAGGCTCTCTACCCCATACGAAAGCGTGATCGGCGACGGGATCCGGCGAGCATAACCGTCAATTCCCGCCACGGTTTTCTCCAACCCTGTATCCTTCTCCCAACGCCCTTCAGCACCATCCGCAACGAATTTCAAGGCTCCTATCATAGTTCGCGATGTTGCCATGCCACGTTCGTCTCGGTGCATGCCTTGCTTGGTGGAGAATGGGCGGTGGTAGTGGTCGAGGCTGTAGATGATTGCCAAGCGGGATGGTAAGGTTGCTACGTCGAGGAGGTTGCCGTCAAAGGTTTGGAAGGAGTCGAAGGTTAGGGTTGAGGAGTGGGATAGGGTGAAGATGAGGAGGGTGGGGAAGCTGGGGGGGAGTTTGTTAGTAGGTAGGAGGTTTGTGCGTTTAGGGTCGACTCACGCTTCGAGAGCGACGAATATATGACCGGGGTGGGAAGGGGATGGAGTCGTGTTTTTTAAGGCCCAGATACCAGAGACGGCGATTTTCCGCTCCTCGCCATCTATGTTCAAGCAATCGGTACCGGATGAGCCTTCACTTGCCAGATACTCATTTCTGAAAGTATCGACCGGGCCTTTCGTTTCCAATTTCTCCATGAAGGGTTCACCATCGTCATGACACGTATCGGGCACAGGCACCATGGACCCAGGTTGATGTAGACTCGCCACAAAGTCAACTTTAAAGGCCTCTAACGGACCCTTCAAGTCTACTTTCTGACGTACGGTCCCCGTGGGCCAGTCCCAAATTAAAAGGAAATCATCACCTCCACCGGAGATGAGGGTTCGCTTGTTCCAATCGGGGACGCATAGCTTGCTGACGAACTCTGTATGGCCGAGGCAGTAGCCTTCGATGACGTAGGTCTGAGGTATACCTCTGGAGACGCGGATGTGTTCGTCCCGATCTGCGGTGAGTATGTAACTGCGTGGTCGAGGAGAGGAGGAAGTTTCGTCGGTGATGGTGACGCTTGCTACATCTGTCAGGAGAGAGACGTGGCCAAGAAGGAGCTGATGGTCGAATTGGGGAGAAATTTTCTCGGGCTTTTTGTTGGTTGTTCGGAGTTGATTACGAAGAGCTTCTTGGTTTTTTTTAGTATGGACGGTTTTGGAATTCGCGGCGGGCACGAAGGGCTCTGGAGCTTCCTCAGCATCAGCTCTTGCGGGACTGTCTGCGGAGACGTTGCTCGTAGGTTCATACGGGAAGCCTAGGAGCGGGAGAGAGTAGACGTCACCAAATTTGTCGGCACATAATATGGTAGACTCATCTGAAGTCAAAGCAATTGCACAGGGTCTTTTGGGCATGGGCCTACGCTCGGGATTAGCCTTGGGTTGCCCATCATTTTATTACCTGAATGGGTACCTTGCGGAGCATTGTATGAGTGAGCCATCGTCTTGAAGCTTCAATACTCGGATGCACTTGTCTCCGTCTGTGACTGCAACAACATATTGACCGTTAGATGTTCCGGCAAGCTTGATCACCCCTGCTGACGCATCTAAAGATAGAACGCGGTCGAGCTCATGACTGCGTTGACTTTCAGTGTCTTGTATAGTCTCTGTCGAAGTGCTATCAGAGCTATTTTGTTTCGGCGACTCTTTTTGACGTTTTGAAGGTGCCAAATGATGAACTTCTTTATACTCACGAAGGGTCGGATTTGTGGCTCCTGCGTATGACTTGTAACCTTTGATGCTTTCGGGGTTTAAATTAGAGGATTCTCCCCAGGGTGGCCATTGCGCCAGAAAGTATCCGTTAGAGACGTCAAAGGAATATACATGACAGCCAGATACACAGAGCAGAACATCAGACTTCTGAAAAGCGGATCGTGAGCAATAAAGGAGACATTGGAATGGGCTTAGTGGCATAGCTGGAATTTTTCAATCAGAAGGCCTAGATTCTTTGTGAGAACACCCATGCTTTACAAGAGCAAGGCGTCCACCTCATGACAGAGTTCTATAATTTTCCCAGTCTGGCAAGTCAGGGTAGGGCTAGCGCCCATAAGCGAGTCAAGCGCACGCGAAACCCACACATATTTCCACAGCAGCACTCTAGCTCACAATAACCACCGAACTCATCGAGGAACAAACCACCACACACATTAATCTCTGACCCTTAAAGATCCTATCTTCAATCAAAAGAAGACATGGGGGGCAGAACCAGCAACAAGGCTGTCTACTTCGACAAGCTCAAGGCCTTGCTTGAAGAGTACAAATCGATCTTCATTGTTACGGTCGACAATGTCAGCTCTCAACAAATGCACAAGATCCGAAAGAGTTTGAGAGGAGGCGGTGAAGTTACGGGCGTTGTGCTGATGGGGAAGAACACGATGGTATGTCAGACTTCGTGGTGGGATATGCGACCAGCGGATTGGCCTCCTGGATTGATCTTTTAACGACCTATACTCCTCTCTCTAGGTTCGCCGAGCTATCAAAGGCTTCATCAGCGACTTTCCTGAATGGGAGCGTCTCCTCCCCCACGTTAAAGGTACTTCAACCCCTGCCCAACCCTGAACCCGTTCCTCAACTCTAACAACCGCTTGGGTAACGTCGGCTTTATCTTCACCAACGATGATCTTAACAAAACCCGCGACCTGATCCTCGCCGAGAAAGTCGCCGCTCCTGCACGTGCCGGCGCTGTGGCCCCGGCCGATGTGTTCGTTCCCGCAGGTAACACAGGCATGGAGCCAGGTAAAACCTCTTTCTTCCAAGCCCTGGGTGTACCCACGAAGATCGCTCGTGGTACCATCGAGATCACGACGGATTTGAAACTCGTGGAGGCGGGTACGAAGGTTGGGGCGTCCGAGGCGACGCTACTGAATATGTTGAATATATCCCCTTTTACGTATGGGATGAGTATTTCGCAAGTGTATGATAACGGGCAAACTTTCAGTCCGAGTGTGTTGGATATCAAGGAGGACCAACTCTTCGCTGCTCTCAACTCGGCTATCAAGACCATTACGACTATCTCTCTCGCAGCAAATTACCCAACTCTGCCGTCTATCATGCACACTCTCGTCAATGGCTACAAGAAGGTGTTGGCGGTTGCAGTTGAAACGGACTACAGCTGGGAAGGAATTGAGGAACTGAAGGATCGCATTGCGAATCCGGATGCATATGCGTCAGCTGAGCCTGCAGCTGCGACGGGTGGTGCAGCTGAAGCCGAGAAGCCCGCGGAAGATGACGCTAAGAAGGAAGACTCAGAGCCTGAGGACAGTGGTGATGAAGGTCAGTGTATTGCAAACCTAGATAGAGCATCACTAACAAATGCCCAGGTTTCGGTGGTTTGTTTGACTAGATACTCTAGCAGCATATTGCATGCGAATAGCACGAGCAAAGGATCTAGTGCAAAAAACTTGACCACGATTCCCAGCTTTTGTACTCACACCTCTAGCACTAACCTTCCAGCTCGCCAACCCCCCCAACCAATACCCTCCCTCCATCACAGACGAAATCATGCTCCATCTACAACCAGTAAGCCCCCCTTTATTTTCCATCCGCCCTTCTCCCCCTACCCCTGGCGCAAGATTAATATTTTTTAACCCTGAGATTTCATCGTTGAAGAGATACTAAAAACAACAACAACACTCTAATTTTTTAATGACGCCTGCCTCGCTCTGCTTAGCGCTGTCTTCCCAAGTTTTCGTGAAAGATACAGGGGGCTAATGATTGAGTGGTCTAGGTTAAGATCTCAGGGTTCATTGGGCTGGGGGCCTATCTGCACGGAAGAGGTTATATGTCGATAACCACACCCCTTACTTTTGTCTTGGTAGGAATCACGATGACATGTTGCGCAGATATCCTTCTCCCCTTTGCTGTGAAAAATTGTGATTGTGTGTCGCTAGTAACTAGTCAATATTTGCTATTCACGATAAATGAAAACCAACTTGCATTAGTCCATTTGAGAATATCGCCGGGTCTTCTGAAACTCGCAGATCTTCTAAACACCTACTCCCGACCGTATGCAACCTGGTTCCAAAACTCCAGCGCAGTCTAGCCTCCGTCCTGCGAATCCATGAATACTCCCCGACCCCTATGCAGCCTGAATCTTTCCCAATCTCCTTCCATCTCATGTTATCAAAGATCCACCATGCTGTACGAAGAAGCTAGGTGACAGAACGTGCTGTTGTCAGGTCAGCACACAAGATATCAGAAACAAGTCATTAGCAAAACCATCAAACGTACCCTTACCGCCGCAAAGTCCGCCGCGGCCGCTTCAATACTCCAATTGTTCGCAAACATACACTTTGCTGCCCATTCCAACGTCATTCTCGTCGTTCTGCTCAGCTCAACCGTCAAAATTTCCTTCTGCAGCTGTTCCTGCGATTTTTCTGGGTGCGAGGAACCGAACCCGTCTGGTATCAGAGGCTGTATCGATAGTTCGGCCTCTGACGGATGTGCAACCAACAAATCGCCACATTGCGGTTTCCAAGCGTCAGATCCGCCGTACGCGCGAAGGATGAGAGTATCGCACACCACACGTACGCCTTGAGTACCCATCCCAGGCCCAAGGATGAACGTGCGGTCGAAGCTGCGGGTGGTGATTTCCTGGTTCGTATCAAGGTTCACTTCAGCAAACTCGCCATGAACTTGAATGATCAAGCCGCCGACACCGCTGACGGATTGTCCCACTGGGTCCGGAAGGCCCGGTACGGAATTACATTCGATGTTCCATTTGCCTGCCTCGGTCATAAGATCTGGATGGCGCGTTGATGGAAGTGTGTTCCACGCGTTGCGGATGCTCTCTGCACCGGTGTAGAGACGTGAGACTTTGGCTGCTAGTTGGGTGACTTTGATTAGGTTTCTGCTCTTTTTTATTTGCGCATCCCAGCCAACATTCATGTCGTAAGATCCCCGTGGAGCCGAAGTGTTAATGCTGACGGAAAACGTAGACTTTGCGTCATAGAACGCGTTGAGACAAGCGTTACGATCGACGTCGTAGGCTGGGAAGAACTGCTTGATGAAGTTTTCGCCAACAGCACCTTCATCTCGGAAGCTAGCAACGAGGATAGGCACTGGAAGCACTGACTGTACTGGACGTCTGGTATTCGCGAGGGCGTTGAACTCTGCAACAGATCGAACCGGAGTGTTGCTAAGTAGTCGAAGGTTGGGAAACCAGCGCGTAAGCACGCTTTTATAATCGGGCCTTCCCTCCTCTATTTGGTTCCCAGATAGTATGAGTTCCTCGAGGAATCGAAAATCAAAACGCCATGCAATGAGCTTTTCCGTACTCGTGATAGTATTATTCGAGAGGTCGAGGTACTTGATGGCCTTGAAAGTATGAGCCAGCATCTTGATATAATCGACATCGCCAATATTGTTGTTGGCCAGAGAAATGCCGACAACAGCTTGCTCTTTTTCCTGCTCCGTTCCCCAAATATCGTCGCATGTTTTCATGAATGCAGTGAAGAAGCTAGCCTTTCGAGCTTCAATCGAGTACGGGCCGAATATGGCGAGGCCGTTTAATAGCGTGTCGTTGGCCAGATCCGATAAATCGAGGAATCTCCTTTCATCGTTATATCGACGACCTATGATTTCCTTAAAAGTATGTATGGTGTTGGGAGAGTCACACTGTGCGCTTTTGTCCAGTGGAGCTGTTCCTCCAATGCGCGTAACAACTAATTTAGCGCCCCAGAAATTGAATCCATTGAGTCTTAAGATCGAGTCTCCATCTGCTGGGTCCGCAGAGATGATCAGAGATTTGCCCTCTACTCGGTACTGCACAACGTTAGCAAGGCTTATAACCTTGAAGTTGAAAGTCACCCGTTGGCGGTAGTGGCAAGACTCGAGTATCTCGGTCGTCGTTTTGACGGCTTGACTTGAAACGAGAGCAGACCGGAGAAGCTCGAGCTATAGTGTCGCTGGCCACCGGGGGATTTCAATGTCAAACATACCTCTTCTATGGTTGCGTGTGCCTTTTTCGATAGGAAATCGACAAGCTTCTCAGCTCCACGATCGCCATCTGAAGGACAATTGTTCTCAGTCCATTCTGTTACAGCGAACGACTCCAAATGATTTCCACCTCGGTTCCTACCCCCATGCCTCCCAGACCCCCCTCTGTTCCGTAAATTGCCCCGGCCCCTAGGTCTAGGGTTCTGATTGTCGTAGTATTCTTTGGCGGCCTGAAAGTTCGGGGGTGGAGGTCGTCTTGCGGACCCGCTCCCTCTTGGTCCACGACCGGGGGTTTGTCCGCGAGGGCCCCCGCCGTTGTTATTTGCAGGCCTCTGACCACCATTTTGATTTGGCTTGCGTACTCTTCCATTATCTGGCTGTCTGTTTCGGTTACCCATCTCTGTAGTGGAGGTCGAAGGAAGTATCCCGGAATATAACCACTATGAATGGAGAGCGTATACGACGCTCTTGGAAACAGCAGTCTGGCTTTAAATGGTAGTGTACGATTTCGAGTGAGATGTTAGGTGGCCGTTCGCAGTCGAGTGAATGTCATTAGGTGGAAATGGAGCTCAAAGAGGATTTAGAGAACAAAGGGCACTTAGTCCCGCGGCCAGACGGTGTCGACAGTGGCCGCAAATAGCTAGAGCTACATGGCGAGCATATGCGCATAGCCCATGGAACTTCCGGGCAATGTTTGCAGATAGATGAAGAGGGATAAGTTTAGCTGTTAGATTTGAAGTTGGTATCAGAGACTCCGAGTCACAAGTGAATCGACGCTTGTGTTACCGCCAGGGCAGCCCACACGCAGGGCTGAATTACGCTAAGCCTTGTAGGGCTGCACCAGGATGGGACCGTTCGTCAACTCTTATCGATTCCACTCAGCGTCAGGAGCAATAGCCTACCTAGTTTCATGAATTTCCCACGACTTTGCATACATCTCTTTAACGTGTTGTTGCGATAGATCTGTTAGCTCTTATGTGCTCGTGCGACCATCTCCGGAGAATGATTCCTTGATGCGACTGCGAGAAGTAAGACACCATACCACATGGCACAGCAAACCAATAATCTCTCCGGTCAAAGCTGGCTATAAGTCCGTCATGCCCTCCCCCGGGCTCATTCGCTTCGCGAGAGCCATTTCACGGTACTGCATATACTCTCCTCTATCGCTGTCATCGTGTTTTGCGCCTTAACGACGATACTGGCCAAAGGCTCCCACATGTTCACCACAAGGAAGACTTTGGGGGGTTGGCTACGTCTTGTGCAAGCCTGACTAACATCTCCATAGTCTCCTGGGCTGGATCTAGTACCATTTCTCCCCTCGCATTTCTCGATCCCACTGAACCCCTCCGTCAGCACCCTTTCCTGGTCTCTATCCTTCTATCCCCAATCCATCCTCAACATCCGGCGGCACTCCACAGTCGGCACCACCGTCGCCTTCCCCGTGATTAATGGTGTGTATTTTAGGAGGCCAAATCCCTTCCCTTGAGCCCTGGTTTTGAGTTTTCAGACACATTTTGGGAGCATATCGAGCTTTTGTGTCATTTTTCTCTCTGTTGATACATCATGAATCTTTTTCAACCCCAATCAAGGCAGTACTGATTCCGAAATCACCAACAGTTCTCGGTTTTATCGCCTATTTCGTCTCCACAAGCTCTCTGTACTTCTCTCCTCTTATCCGCTCCCAGTACGCAGCGCGCAATCCAGTCTCGCCAGAACCTACCGTCAGGGCCAACGACGTGGCTTTTGCGGCGCATGCAGTGCTGCTGAGTTTTCTCACATGGACCATGTTCTGGAAATGGGCATGGGGTTTTGAGCAAGGCGGTAGCGGCCGGGTGCCTAGAGTGATACTTGGCATTGCCGCGGGATGCATGATCGGAGTGCTGTGGGTGATGGGGCTGGTTTGGACGAAGGGGAGAGATGGAGGGAGGGACCCGACGAGCTGGGCCTGGATCGATGTGGTGTGTACATCTATACTTGACAACCCATCAAATACAACTAACTACCCCTCCCAACCCCCAGGTCTACGCAACCGGTTACGTCAAACTAATCATCACCCTAATAAAATTCCTCCCCCAAATCTACACCAACCACCTCCGCCAATCGACCGTCGGCTGGTCCATCGAGCAAGTCCTGCTCGACCTCGTCGGCGGCATTCTGTCCATCGCGCAGCTGCTGATTGACTCGAGCTTGCAGAACGATTGGAGCGGGCTGACGGGTAACCCGGTCAAGTTCGCGCTGGGCAATATCAGTTTTGTGGTCGACGCGGTGTTTATGTTGCAGCATTATGTGCTCTATCGGGGGAAAGACGGCAAGGGGGAGGAAGAGGAGGCGGAGGCGGAGAGAAGGTGGTTGCTTGCTGGTGGGGATAGCGAGGTAGGGGTAAGAGTTTGAGCTCTGAACGGGATGAGAGACAGCTTCGCCGACTATCGGTGCGGTGAGATATAACCAATTAATGCTTTTCGCGGCGAACAAGCAACACATTCTATAAGACAATCAACTCACTGAACGTGCCTGACATCTGATGAACGCTCTTTTCTACTCGCCCCCCTTCTACACCAGGAGCATCTCTAAGTAGTCTAGTCTATGGACTTTTGCACACGAGATCCAGCATCTCATCTATATGCACATGCTTCCTTCCGACCACAATCAGCGCGCGCGCAATGCACCCGAAGAAAAACTCATGTAAAGTAAAACCGAACCCGCTCGTACGTAGCGCCAACACGAGAACCCCTCAGTACTTACCAGCCCTTGGCCCTAACCTCCGACCTCGAGCCAAACCCGCCGGCCCGCCTCCTCTCTCCTTGACCCGGAAATCAACTCTGCGCACTCAAGCCCCGGAGCGGCACCCACCCCTGCCCGAGGGGCCCCTTGGGCCTCCCGAAATTTTCGTCTAGATCTAGGATAATCTTTAATGCATTCCGACTCCTGAGATGCGGCAACGGCGCCTTCGCCTCCTGCAGTCCAATCGCCGGCTCCGTGTGACCCCCAGCCACCGGCGATCCTTCATTCTGACTTGACCCAGGCATAGGCAACGCTTTCTGCAAAAACTCATAAGCGGCAAGGGTGAAGCCGAACTGAGGCGAGGAACGTAGCACGCGGGCTGGGCCGCCTTTGAAAAAGGCGCGGAGACCCTCCTCTTGGTAGACGGTTCTGGCGCAATGTCGGAGGGAGGTGTATTTTGTTTCGCCTTTGCGGGCTTCGACTTGCAGTCTAGTTTTGATGACATCGCAGGGTGTCGTCAGGTACGCCGCTGGCATGCCCGCAATCGCGCCTGCGGTCAACAGCTGCAAGATACCCAGCTTCTTATTCGGGCCTTCTCCGAAAAGGTCTCTCTTCAGGTGGTTGTATGTTGGGAAGTAGATTCCCGAAAAGGGGACGTCACGGAGCAAGCAGGCGGAAGCACCTTTGTAGAGGCCGACGAGTCCAAGGTTCTTGACTATCCACATTGCGGAGCGCCGAGGAGCCCCGTCCACGGTTTTGGCGACTTCGCCTTGGACCTGGAGACGAATCTTGACAATTTCGAGGGGGTTGGTGAAGATCTAACACGGGTCAGTATCGATTTCAGGGGTTAGGGGTGCAGATAGAAACCTACCACCTGACATCCACCAGCTGAAGCACCGGCAATAATCTCATGTGGCCACCATATCTTCCCCGTATCTGATTCTGAGAAATGCCCCCTTATAAGATCATTGACCGTGAGCTTTATAGCTTTCTCCGGTGCAACACCGATCAGCTGAGGTAGTACTCCAGCATAAAGACCCCTGAATCCTTCGTTCTTGAGAATTTTTCTGGCGCAGTCAATGGAATTCTTGTATAGCAGTTCTCCAACCCGCTGACTCCGCTGGTTTTGCATCCTTGTCTTGACAAGATCAATTGGGTACACCGCGAGAGCACCGAAAGCCCCGGCTATACTACCTAGAGCGAAATGATGCACAGATTCTAGAACGTTGTGTAAATATCGTCGCGCTGTTGAGACGCCCTTCCCAACAGCCTCTGAGGCGGCACCGGCTGACTCTAGACCGAGGGCGAATGCGCTCTGCCACGATGCGTCGACGACTTTGGCGAAGTCATTTAGTGATAATCGACCTGATGGGGCATCCAGCCCAGCAAAATGAAAGAGGATGTCGGCCTCCATAGGCGTAAAGAGAGAGAACCTTGTAATTCTTGCTGCTTCGTTGAGGAAATCTGTTCGCGTGATCTTTCCATCCCCGCTCTTTTGAGTGGCATTTCGTATAATGAGATCTACCAAGTCCATTTCCCGAATAACGTTTTGAAAAGCTCGAACATTTGCATAGGATATCCTACTTCCAGTTCCAATGTTACACAGAGTAGGCAGGTTTTCGAGTAGATGATCTGAGAGCTTATGCCGAGCCGTCTCAAGGATGATGCGCTGAAAGTCCTCCGGTTCTATATATCCATCTCTGTCTTTGTCGAAAACGTGAAATGCCTGCCGTATTCTCTCACCCTGTAAGCCACGGAGCATCTGGGAGAATTGCGGGTATGTGAGGTCGTGGCGGCGTTTCTTGCCTCCAATGTATAGAGATGCCCATTCACAATTCCAGTCGAAAGGTATGGTGTCGGGACCCTTGTTAAGATTGTATAGCTTTTGAAAGTCATCGTACTTAATGGTCCCGGTACCCTCTTCGTCAAAAAGGCGAAATGCAATCTCATATTCTGCATCTGGCTTGATAAGAAGATTTTCAAACGTCGCCCAGTCTCGAAGTGTGATCCGTCCGGTCTTTCTCCGGTCAGCGATTTGAAAGAGGATCGCATATTGCTCTCTCTTGATTTTATGCTATTCAAGATGAATCAATTAGCCCTCAAGCACACTAAAATTGGTTGTGCGCTTTCATGTGGAGCAAGCTCTCAGGCGCAAAGGTCAAAGAAGCTTACATAGTCCTCGGTCGCTGGAGCAATTGCATTTACAAATTCCGTCTCGGTCATGTACAGCTCCCCCGCTTCCTCATCTTGTCTCGCATTCCGGTCAAATGATGCTTTTGTTTGTGACGAGAGCTCCGGTTCCTTCGTTGTGCCCACCAGCGTCTCCTTGACCGCCTCTGTCACTGTCGCCATTCTCCCCCCTTATGAGCTTCCACGCTCGGCTTCAAGCTTGGCTCCGGGTCTTGATGATCTCAGCCGTCAACGTGCAATGCCGTTGTGAAGGGATTTGTTTTGTTGATCTTTAATTGGGGCGCTTCAGCTTTGACTGCAGGGGCTTCCGATCACCAAAAGGAGTGGTGGTTGTTCGGATGTTTCCTGGGCAAGGGTGATTGAGCACCGACGACAGCTCAATTAGGCCATCATGACAGAGATACTCGTGTGAGTAAGTACCACGCGGTCCAGCGGAGAGACGGAAATCCAAGACGCGCCCAGAGAAAGATTGGGACTTTTAATTTTGAGTTCCCTAAAGTGGATGATCGACAGACTCGGCCCGACTTTTGCCGATCTCCGCGATTCCACTATTGGAACCCTGGTTGGAAGGGAGTAGAGAGTAGTAGAACAACATATTGAACTCCTGTCACGCATACAGATGCTGATATCACCATGGAAGGCTATCTGTCGTCCCAATATAGGCTCTATACAACCGCATCTCTCCAAGACACGTCTGCGACCGCTGCTGACCCTTGCGATCGAATCGTCATGGTATGCGACAGCAGCTACATAAGTGTGGGGGTCCTATGAGACTGACTGACAAGATAGCGATGATACTTCGGTCGCTATTCTCGAGAAGCATGACCCCGAAGAGCACAATGAGCCCTCTATCAGTCGTATTGCACTCGAGAAGCCCAAAGCAACCCTCCACTTTCATCAGAAAATCACTGCCGATAACACCAAATTTCGTGGCATCCATCCAGTAACAGCTTTAGTATCACACCAAACTTCCCTAGCGAATTTGATTCGCAAAGCCCTCCAGAGCTTGCCGGATTCCAATGGCGCAGCTGGGAAAAGTACCGATCAAGTCACAGTCCGCTTGGACGATGGAAAATGGCATCAGAAGAAAAAGCCCAATTTTATCACCGTCACACGAGGACCAGGCATGTACTCCTGCCTCTCTACAGGCATCGACACAGCCAAAGGTCTTTCTGTGGCTTGGTCCATACCTCTGATTGCGGTGAACCACATGCAGGCTCATGCTTTGACACCCCGCCTTGTTACGGCACTGGAGGAAATGCCTGATCACTCTCAGAAGTGTGATTTCCCATTTCTCTCCTTGCTCGTTTCTGGAGGCCATACTCTGCTTGTTCACTCAACAGCATTGACCGACCACGCTATACTTGCTTCCACAATTGACATTGCAATCGGAGATTATATTGACAAGATTGCGCGATGCATCCTGCCATCAGCACTTATTCAAGAATCCGGGGACGTCATGTACGGCCGCCTTCTAGAGCAATACACATTTCCTCACGGGCCAGGAGACTACCATTACACCGCACCGGCAGGGCGGGGTGAAGAGATTGCTCCAAAAGGCACGGAATGGGGCTGGAGCCTTGCTGCGCCGCTGGCTGAATCTCGGACCGGCTCGAAGCGTGCTGGCGGCTCTTCCTCTAGGATGGATTTTAGTTTCTCGGGCCTAGGAAGTGCAATTCTAAAAATTTGCGAGGAAAAGCGCGGAGAGATGGAGGAGACGGAGCGAAAGGATCTGGGGCGGTATGGGATGAGGGTTGCATTTGAGCATTTGGCGTCGAGGGTGGTGATGGCCTTGCGAATGCTGGAAAGTCAGCATATCGCAGGGGTAATTGACGGCAATGCCTTGAATACGCTGGTTGTCAGTGGCGGGGTAGCAGCGAACGGATACCTAAAAGCCATGTGAGCCACCGTCCCGGCGATGATCTACCAACATCCTCCCGCTAACCTTATTCCAGCCTGCGCTCCTTTCTCGACGTTAGAGGTTTCCGGAACGTGGCATTGGCGTTTCCGCCGCCTTGGCTATGTACCGATAACGCTGCAATGATCGCTTGGACTGGCATGGAGATGTACGAGGCCGGCTGGGAAAGTGAACTCAGTTGCATGGCAATACGCAAGTGGTCGATTGACCCGGCCGCGGAAGATGGAGGGATACTGGGGATGGATCGATGGACAAGACGGGTATTAGAAAATTAAAACGTTCGATATATGCACGCAGAACGTCTAATGTTCGCTTCGCGAAAAAGGCTGCAGAGTAGTGTACTCATGAGATCGCCAGACAAAGGAAATTTCCCACGCCTTCCAAGACCCACTCCACCAGATGAAACTAAACTATCGTACACTTAGTAATACAAGACAATCCTGAAGAATTTCCGCATGAAGCCATCACCTCACAATGATATCCCCGCTCGCCGCTGCAATGCATGGAAAATCCCGCTCAGAAACACGCTGGGAAAAAAGGTTCGTAGAAGCCAGATCGTACAAAATACATCGTGAAACATGAGGAGGATAAGAGCAAAAATCTGAAACGAAGATTGTTACTAGTACCTCGAGACAGGGGTCGATTCAAGAATCGCAGCGATACCCGGTAGGGTTTCCGGCGACGACTGTAGATGCGGCTGCGGATGCTGCGGATGCGGCGTATGCATGATTGAAGACGAGCCGCTGGCCGTCCGGTACGAACAAGCTGAAGAGTGCCCACCAGAGGAGAACGCTCCGGAGTGCATCGAATGAGCACGAGAAACTCCATCGGAGAACGGGTGGTGGTGATCATGATGATCGACTCCGGAATAACTATTCTGGGCAACTTTGGAATTGTCGTCTCCAGGGTTCAAATCTGGGCCGAGACCGCTGTCGTCAAAATCGGCATCGTTCATGTTATCGTCGTCATCTCCTTGGTTGCCGCCCTTTTGCTTCCGCGTGGCGCTGCGGCCATGACTTCGAAGAGTTTTGAGACCCTTTTCCATGCACTATCGGTATACGAATTAGAATTCCAACGTCCTGTCGACCGATGCCTATGTAGATTAATTACCTTTCCTTCAACTAGCTCCCATTTCTCGCCAAGCTTTGCGGCCAGGATCTTCCACATCTGCTCTCGGAGTTCCATGTAGAACCGGGCAAGAGCTTCGATTTTGGCACTGTCCCAATCACCTTGGACAGTGTTCTTTATGATAAGTCGTTCATGTCGCTTCCGACATGCATTGGGAGTTTTTGAAGGAAAGTACTGCTCGGCAATTGGACCCCAATTTAGCCCTTGCTGTCGTGCACGCAGTAATATTGCATCATCTTGAGGAATCCAGGGCTTGGACTGGGCCTCACCAGAAGCTGGGGTGAGTAGAGGGTCTGTGGCTGACACTGTTGCCATCGTTGTCGATGTGTTTCCGAGTTGATAGGGCGTTGAGCGTTGTGTTTTGGTTTTGGAGGAAGCAGCTCTGGTAGGCTTTGGCATTTTATGATGTAAGAGGAGTGTGAATATGTTGGAAGGTCCTCGCCAGGAGGTGAGGAAGTGGAAGAAGCTAATATGCACGGAGAAGGAAAGAGATCGACAGAAATATCCGGGAGGCTTGAACTTTTATATGAGGATTAAGTAAAAGATGCAGGTTACGGTGTGGGAGAACGGAAAGTAAACGAATGAGCTGACAGTTGAAAAGAAAGTAGGAGAATAGGGAAAGCCTGCAACCACTTGCGAGAATCACAGCTGCTAGGGATTGGAGAGCCTTCACATAGAGAGGCAGTGCAGTATACTTATAAACTGTTGCAGCAGCTGGCATGCGGGCCTGATAAACGGTCCCTCATTGTGTATTGTTGACGCCAGTTCTTGAGTTTAGTGCGAAGGTTAGGAAGCTTTCTTTAGAAACGATAAGGCTAAAACATTTCTTCTGTGACACTCGAAACGGCGAGAGGGGATATGCTTACTACGTAGTACATGGTGGACCTATAACCAGACCCAGGGACAGTTCATGAAGTAAATTTGGATCTGGAGTGCATCCCCGGGCGCTTCGGTCGAGAGAGAAACTACAAAAAGGCGGCATGGTGGACCTTAACCAATAACGAAGGTACTCAACTTCAAGAAGCTAACCCCCGAACAATCTAGCCGACTTCTGAAAATAGATCAAACACAGTTCGCACAACCTCAAGGTGCCCAAGCCAGGTACACATCCCCAGCTAACTTGCTTACTTCTGGGGGAAGTGTGGACCAACACGTGCCGATTGGAAAGAGATCGTGCTGTATTCTGTTCGACCCTTTTATGTTTCAGAGTTGGACTGCAACAGATGCACTGTCATCTGTCAGCCCTTTGATAGTATTGTGGTGACGAGAAGCCTGACCAATGCCCGCGGAAGCCGGGGATTCCTTCGAAGAACTTTCAATCCGCTGATAGTCTAGATGCTGACATCCTCATAGCTGTGTTGTTGTTGTTGTAGTTGTTGTTATAGCCTTTCCAGTATCTTTTAGGTGATGTTCGACCCATCACTACTCCGTAGACCACAACGAGTTTGCGACTTTCAAGTCCAACCATTTTGGTGACCTCTTAGTTCCAACACTACCGCGCTCCTTCTCGAACACCTACCTTAATGTTTTCCGCTGCCGCCAGCCTCTAACTGCTCCGCCTCGTGATACTTGTGCATATCTGCATCGTGTCATGATGCAGGCACAATGAGGGTTGGGGTACCTTACACAGCCTCCATTTGTCATCAACCCCACACTCCGTAGGGGAGTCGCCTTGATATTCTCTCCAATACCTCAGCCTGCTAGTTATGCAGACATACAGAGGAAGTGTGCAGACCATCGACCTAGCTTCGATATACCTGTTACCAAAACCCGTTAACGAATTTCTATATTAAAGCTCTCCGCATGTGGAAAACCACACAGGAGCGTAACGGGGTGATTACTACGAGAGAACCGTGCTGGATAAGCTAAATATCAGCTCGTTGTGGCAGGGTCTATTCTCTACGAATATCATATACAAGGCAAACAACCCTTCTACTGAACATCGAGCAGCCACTCAGGGTAGGCCGAGAGTTGGTCAGATAAGTCGTTACCTGTGATAGCCTGTGGAGAAGAGTCTGAATAACTATTACTTCACGCTCATGATTGAGTCGTAGCATTCTGTTATACTGTAGGTTAGATGATTAACAGCGATATGGGCTATTGTGGCTGGGTTTTTGAATTCTCTCTCTTTTGAAATATGCGTCCTGGCTCTGGGAAGGGTCAGATCTAGGTGGCCAATGACTTATCCGACCGACCGACCTCCCGGGCTGACTGTGTCTGAGGCTGTGGGCGAAAAGGAGTGGGAAGACAGTTTGAGATACTGTGTAAGTCGCTATGGTCCGGTTGATGGCTTGATGTGAGACTCTAAGCTGTGTTGCGAGGAGGATAATGCGTAATTTTCACCCAGTACAATTAATGCAACACTCTCTAGTCAATAGAATCCATATACACTTCAATATGTTCAACCCCTAAAGTGATTATAGGAGGCAGGGACTATGAACGGTGACAGAATCTTCTGCCCTAACGTTAATACCAAATAATATAAGTCCGGGTAGAGTTTCAATCTCGTGCTACCCAGAGATCATCCAACGCATGCAACACTTGTACTCATAATTTCGTCCATGTCGTAGACAAGCCACGGCGAGGAGGCTCAGAAACAAAACGCCGCGCTTGGAAATCGATTACGGCGTTATTTCAACGGAGCTCCTCGACGCTTGGATCACTCGCAGGAACTGGAAGGCTAGGTCCATGCCCTACTCCCGGCTCCCCTTCCCCCATCGTCGCTCATCCCTCGTCATCTTAAGGTAGGTTCCGTGATAGTCCTCCGGTACAGGCGTAATGCACCTTACGGCTGGTTCTTCATTGAACTGAAGCTTCTTGCTGGCAGTCGAGGTCGAGCTCTGGCCTCTTTTGAGAATGCTCTTGGTGTCGACCGATTGGGCGTAGGCGAACGTTGGTTGCTGGAGGGTAGAAAATCCTCGTTGGTTTAGACGAGTGTTACGGACCGTTGGGCTGATGGGTGAAGGCGATATTGGTGTCCGTGGATGAGATGTCTTGAGCGCTAGGCTACCACTAGAGTTTGTTGGGAGCGCAAGGGCGAGCTTTGGTCTGGCGGCGCGGGCAGCGAGCATCTTGGAGATTATAGAAAGTGTGTTCGGTGCTCAACGGATAACTATGGACGGGCTGATAAAGGTCCGCTCGTGTTGATGGTCGTGATGCGGAAAGTACAACACCGAGTAAAAATGGCAGCAGCAACAAACAATTAAAAGGAAGCGAAAAGATAAACGCTAATACTAGATGACGATTGCAACGTGAAGATTGGACCAGCCAATCAATGTAAACAAGTAGCAAAAGAACCAACAGAAGTGTTCAGGGAAAGACGGCGACAGATCAAACAGAAGATGTTAGGAATGCGACGGAATCGACAGCGCCTATATATCAACTTTCTGTCTCGTCCAGAGACTCTTTGGAGAGCGGGGTAGTTGTGAGAAAACCCAAGGCTGGAACGAATCGAGTGGCAGATTGATCCGGTAAGCGCCGAGAATGTGGTGATGCAACGCTGGCTGCAGACAGACGTTGGATCTTCATGCGGTGACCACCAATCCGATAGATTGTGCACACAGCCTTTTACTACTACCAAGCCACTTTATCGTTAGTCTTGACGAAGAATGACGCTATCCATGGATTGGAAGAGAACCTGATCGAAGAAGATTTTGGCAAAGCAGTCTATCTTCCCTCCACTACCAATCCTTAAGATGGGTAATGTTAATGGGCAATTTGTTCTCTAATAAAAGAGTGCAGGCCTGACGGATAACGAGTCACAGAGCGGAGCCCCCCGGAAGTCATGCATGAGTTTGACGGCCCTGGCTAACGTCGTGCATTATCACTCGGGAAAACTTGGAGTTTTGGAAAGGCGCATTAGAAAATACTTATGTGAACGGTGGATCTGATTGGCTGATCTTCGTACCGTACCTCGAGGGCTACGTAGTACAACCTTAGCGGACGGTCGTTTTCTGTGATGAAGATGAAATTTGAAGGATCTCGACATTGTTATCACGAACGGCGTAAGATTAGAAGCTCAAGCATCATAACCAGATCCCCTACATCACCCGCGTTCTCGTCGTTTACTTAATACTCTTGATGATTGACTAACCCATGCACTATATCCAGAGCTTATCATAATTCTTTTGTATCTGTAACAGCCAAAGATATCCCCGTTTTCAAACGAGACTTATTCAGAGGTCCCGCTACCAAGACACAATAAGCATTTTTGAATACCTCGAGATCCTCGACAGCTTTGTAGCGTATTCATTACACCTTGCTCCCAAAACAACGGCCGCGGGAACGATGCATCAACACCAGTTGAAGGCAACGAACATCCATGAAATGGTTTGGAACGAACAGGAGATCTCATACCAGAGCTTTGACCATAAGTCGACCTACAATCCTCGGCGACCACGGTAGACGACGCCTATCAGGATTATTGAGAGTTTTCGGCTCACCTACTCGTAGTGAACGCAAATTGTGAAGGGAGCAATTGAGTTTCTTGGAGCTCACTTCGTCTACTTCAGGCGGAGACCTTACTAAAAAGTGATTGGTAGCTACTTACTCTGGGTATCACAAGCAAATAGCCCATACGCCTCCAATGTCTAGTGTATGTACAGCTGTTGTAGCTATGTACTTCCGGGTCGACGCACCCTAACCACCTGCACGTTCTCCACCTTGCTGTAGGGCCGACAGCTGCTTGCGCAGCTCGAGGAAAAAGTCCTTGCCGTTCCCCATAGTATTGGCTGTTTGTTGATTAGTCTAAGCGCCTTCTTAGTAGATGGACGTCCAACGAACGTCTCACACCCCATGGTCCACCACCTTTAGCATTACTTGCCTGGCCTCCAGGTGCTTTGTATTTCAAGGCTTTCATGTCTTCAGACATTGTACTGTTGTATGCTAGCGCCGAATCAGTCCCTTTTCGGTTATGACCGTATACTCGAACTACCTTTCTTCAGCGTATCTCGGACTTCCTGCGCGTTGAAATTGACCTGGGGCGCGTGTTGCTCCTGAGGAAGCCCGTAGGGAATGGCATTCCTGTTCCCTCGGTCATTGTTTGCCCATGCATTGCCTGACACCGCTGTGAACCCTTGGCCCCCAAGCATCTGCCGACTTGGAGTTTGTCCACCAGAAGCCCGCTCTCGCGACGAATTTTGACGCTGTTGCTGGTTCGGTTGCCGATTTTGGTTTTGGGAAGGAGGCTGTTGTTGTCCGCGTGGTGTGCGCCAGCTACTCCCTGGTCAGTACGACGATTGACGTGTATGAGCTGTGTTATGAAAGTGGTGCAGGCTATACGTACCGCTCATCACCCGTACCGCTCATTTCAGAAGTGTAAGAAAAGCAGCTTAGGAGTTGGAAAGCTTGATCTCGAAGTCTTCCCCAAAATTGACTTGCCACGCTTACCCGAAAAGACCAGCACGCAAATGATCGGCCGTGAATCGCCGCTAGTACCCGCTTACTCATTCCTTAGCACCTGAACCTTAACCCCAGCTCATCGCGATTATTGCCTTCACTTAGACTGCCTGCTCAGTGGGCACATTCACTGTGCATAGTCGAAGTTGCAGGATATCAAGTCCTCATGTTCACGCCGAGGTGGCGACGAATGTTCTTCAGCTTATAATTGAAATTGCTAACAAATGATTCTCTCACTTAAGCCTCACCAACGCGCCTGCTGTGCATCCCCTATGCAGTAATGGCACCCTTGACCCCTCCTATTCGACGATCTTCAAATACACGGACTAGAACTCAGCGAAAACTACACCTCCGCACTTCTTCAGCCGATGGTCGCGTAGTCTCTGAGCCCTCTCGAAAGAAACGAAAATACATACCAGGAGGACCCGGTGGCGGTGGAAGGTACGTGGACGACAATGGTATAGAGATACCAGTAGGGGGAACAGGTCCAGGAGGATACAACTACATTGGCCCTCGAGGCAGGATAGGACGTGAGAACGCCGCTAACGGCATCCAACCCATGGTTTATTCACGCCCCCGTAGGGAGCCTAGTCGAAGGGAGAGGGTTCCGGCGAGGCCCAGGTTCAGCTCCGCGGCTGCAGCTGCTGCAGCTGTGGTTCAAGGCGATGGCTTCAAGCCCAGAGAGGAAAGAACTTGGGAGGAATTTCACCAAGACTTGAGCATTGAAGTGAAGTTCCCTGTCTTAAGTGCCGATGAAGTCGATGGAGTGCAAAGACCTACCTCTACACCTTCGCTCGGAGAAAACCTCAGCGATGGAATTCCAACGGCGGAAACTGGTGCTATGATGCATGCGGACGAGGATGCCTCGCAGCCTAAAGAGTCACAAGATGATGGAGATGTTCGTGAAACTCCCTCCAACAATGGTCGTCCGGATCCGAATATTACGACACCTTTGAAACGACGTCCGGGACGACCGCCACGTCGGCCCGACTCCATGTTGAAAGGCATTGGTACACCAGACACACCTAAGGTCATCCCTCTACCGGGTCCAAATCCACGGGAAAAGCTCACCTTGCCTAAACCCTCATTCCGGCCGGTGGATCCTTTTGTTGCATACGAACATAAAGGAGCTGGACAGCTAAACTACGTTGATCGAACAATGGCGAACGTAGGGTATCAGGAGAGTGACATTTACATTCGTCCAGAAAAAAATTTGATCCGTGTAACGGAGGGGACAATCGAAGAAGACTTGGATATTGCATCGGGCGCGAAAAACGATAGCGAGGGCAACGCAGCTATCGGTGGTAGTGGAGTCGGTAGAGTTGAGTATGATATGGACGAACAAGATAACAAATGGCTTGAAACCTACAATGCCCAAAGGAAGGCTGAGCAAATCGAGCCTATTAAACCTGCAGTTTTTGAGATCACGATGACTAAAATCGAGAAAGAATGGCATGCTCTCGAAAAGAGAATACCGAAACCTAATCCCAAACCCCCACAAACACATCGCCCACGATCAAGCTCTGCTGCAGCTGTAAATGGTGAACTTGCGGCTCCTGGTGAGGAACAAGATAGCAAGTGCGCTATCTGCGACGACGGAGACTGCGAGAACACTAACGCCATAGTGTTCTGTGACGGCTGTGATCTTGCAGTCCATCAAGAGTGCTATGGAGTTCCTTTCATTCCAGAAGGACAATGGCTTTGCCGTAAATGCCAACTGATTGGTCGAGGGACCCCAACTTGTATTTTTTGTCCAAACACAGACGGTGCCTTCAAACAAACCAATGCTTCTAGATGGTCTCACTTGCTTTGCGCAATCTGGATACCAGAAGTCTCACTGGGCAATACCACATTCATGGAACCAGTCATGGATGTAGAGAAAGTGCCTAAGCAGAGGTGGAAACTAACTTGCTATCTCTGTCGCCAGAAAATGGGTGCTTGCATACAGTGTGGAAACAAGAATTGTTTTGTGGCATTCCATGTCACATGTGCCCGACGGGCTAAACTATTTCTCAAAATGAAGTCCACTCACGGAGGTCCGGCAAGCCTCGATGCTAGTGTACTAAAAGCGTATTGTGACAAGCATGTTCCATCGGACTGGCGCAGGGACAACGATGTTGACGCTGCAACATCCGATGCAATCGAGTATTATCATTACATCATGCGTGGTAGACTCTGGGCAGACAGCCAACAAGCAGCTTTAACAATGTATGCAGCGCACTCGCAAGAAGCTTTAGCTCCTGAACCTGTGGAAGAAGGAACCAATTCGAAGGTAGATCTTGTTGCGAATGCCAACAAGCGCAAACGTAATCAGACACCGAAGGTTGTATGGAGGCTACCCTCAGGAGCACCAGTGATACCGCTCGCAGTGTATAACTCTGTTGAGAGCTCACTCCAACGATTTACCATGCGTCGGCGTAAGGAATACGCGGCAGAAGCCTGCAAGTATTGGACCCTCAAAAGAGAAGCTCGGCGAGGAGCAGCTCTACTCAAAAGACTGCAGCTACAAATGGAGACTTTCTCCTCAATGGAAATCACCCGTCGCAATTTTGTGGGTATGGGAGCGGCAGGTAGAGTTCGACTACAACGGCGGATTGATTTCGCCGAGAAGCTTCAACAGGACGTCGATAACTTGAGACTTTTATGCGATTATATCAAGAAGAGGGAGCAGGAGAAGCTCAAGGACGCAGAAATGCTGAAGGATATAATTGACACTGTCTATTTTCCGATCGCACCCCTTCTTTGGCCAATACTTGAAAAAGCTCAGGCGTAGGTTTACCCTTACTAGACCCACATCCATACTCACTGGCTAATCACACAAGTACAGCCTCGATGGTAAGGGTGTTTTTCAAGATGGCTTCGCCAAACTGCGAGAAAAACTCAATGTTCGCTTTTACACCTCGGTCTCGACTTTCTCTACCGACTTTAGTGCTGTTATTAGTACTGTGATCGGAGTACCAATCTCAGCTGATACGGCCGGCGTACAAGCACATCTCAACGGCCAAGCCTCGTCCAAAGAGCTCACGGCCGAATATAAAGAAAAGAAAAAGCTAGCCAAGAGAATCATCAAGGCTGTGCAAGGATCACTTGAAGATGCTATGCGGAAGGAGAGCGAAATTTGCCAAAAGCCATTCGAGAAAGAATTACGTGATTTAGATCTTTTGCTAGAGAACAGTCTATTGTCTCGACGCGACTCTTCCGCTGGTTCACTAGTGGGTGATGTTAGCGATGTTGAAATGGATGAACCGAGAATATCTGTTCGACGAGGCAGTCACAGCAAGTCGCGCAGAAGTAGCGAAGTGTTTCCAAAGGAGGAGCTTTCCGCGGGTGGCGTCAAGGAGCAAAAGTACGATGGTGTTTCTCCTGGGGAGATTGAGTCGATTTCTGTGGTTCTACACTCAAAGTCCCAACATGGCAACGGAGGCGAGCCAGGCTCCGCACAGGAAAACAACATCGAGCCATCCCCAATAATGCATTCGGCGACCCACCAGCATCCAACCCCAGAAGCTTCTAATACAACACCCCCAATGTTGATCGGTGCAAAGCCCAACAATCGGAAGCCCAACGGGGCAGCTCATGATACCGCCTCGGACCAGACCAGCGGAGCCACTCAGCACATAGAGCCACCAACGCCTCCTTTAAGCTCTGGAGGTGACCTACAGCCATTGTCCAATGGTGGTATTCCGTGGTACATGGATCCTTTTGATCCAGAGGGCACAACCGTTCAGGAGGAGCGCTGGACGGGCCGGGAGCTTGTACGAGGCATGAGCGAAGAATTAAGTGATATGGATGAAGAAGAACTTTCAGGACTAGTAGATGGCGATATGGTGGATAATGGGCAATGTTCAGGCGCCACGACTTTAAATCCGGACGCCGCAGGAGTAGCAGCTTCCCGCCGCAAAGCAGCTGCGAAGCGTAAAAGATGGCGCGGCTATCGATGAGTATCTCTGGGCATTCCATTGTTTCTCGTAGTGAAAGAATAGTGGTGCATTGTCCTGCAAGGGTATGGAGAGCACAAATATTAAGAGCATATTGGGTGGCTTTGCCCATGTACTATAAGAGACTCCTTGTACCACTAAGATCATCAAATGTATACTCTAGATTTGGTGCCTTGATAAGAGTTCCAGTACTGTAGAATAGGTAAGGGGCTGGTTTGCTCACGTGACAGCCTGTCAAGGCTTAGTGTAAACAACCTTGCATTGTCGCAAAGAATTCACGTTCTGCTGTCATCTTTACAACACCACAGCCTCACCTTTCCTGTCGTACTTTTCAAGGCTCCATCAACATTACCTGCCTTCTGAAAGGCCTACACCTAGTCATCGTCCCCTCAGCAATCAAGAACAACATCGAGTTTATCTGATCTCTACCAGATCTCATTATGGCAAGCATGGAGTACGAAACTGAGAACGGTCGCTACGAAGGTAAACATGTCTCATTACTCCTTCATATGTCCAATGCACCATCTTCTGGACCCAATCTGTGATTGACGTGGAAGCTGATGTTGGCCATGCGTAGAGGAGCCGCGTTACGAGCGCGATCGTAGTGCTTCACCTCGCCCTACCAAGCGTGAGGATGACTACCCAGCAAAGCGCGAGGACAGCTACCGCGGTGGTCGAGATAGGAGCGCCTCGCCAAACGGCCGTATGGATTCTCGGTAGGTTGCACAACATCAACGCTATCCATCAACCTCCACTAAAGTCTCAAACAGTGGTCCTCCTCCCGACAACCGCGGTCAGGACGAACGTGAGGCAAATGCCCGTAATCCTGGCTCTAACCTCTTCGTCACTGGCATCCATCCACGTCTTTCGGAAGGAGAAGTCTCACGTTTATTCGAGAAATACGGTGATGTTGAAGGTTGTTCAATCATGAAGGATCCGCATACTCAGGAGTCTCGTGGCTTTGGGTTCGTCAAGATGGTCACTGCAGAGCAGGCTGATGCTGCCAAGGAAGGGCTTCAGGGTGAGAATATTGAAGGCCGTACTCTGAGCATTGAAAAAGCTAGGCGCGCTCGTCCAAGAACCCCAACACCTGGAAAATACTTCGGTCCCCCAAAGCGAGGTTAGTTTATCTTTGGCCTCACTTTTACATTGCTAAACTCCTAACCACAGAAGATGAGTTTCGTGGTCCACCACGGGGGGGCCGTTTTGACCGCTACGATGACCGTCGTGGAGGGTATGGTGGAGGCGGTCGCTATGATGACAACTACCGTGGATCTTCACGTTATGATGATCGCGAGCGTCGTTCTTATGGACGTCGTGACGACTACGGCTCTCGCAACATCGATCGCTATGCTTCATCCGGCCGTGAAGATCGCTACACCAGTCGAGGAGACGATCGCCGTGGTGGCTACGAGTCGTACAGTCGCGATGGTGGACGATCTAGCCACAATGCGGCTTATGGGGAGCCTGCGCCTTCGAGGGATGCTCGAGATTCCTACGGTGGAGGTAGATCCCATGACGACCATTCTAACGATAGGTACACTCGTCGATAGATTGCGGTCAGCTAATCTACTCAGGTGCGGAGCGCTCTGCGAAATAATGCGCCCAAATCTGTCAACCTGCAGCCGAGCATCACTGCTACACTTTAGCTTCACGAGGGAGTGGCCTATTCACCTGAGCTTAAGCGTTACTCAAGATTGTCTTCCTCGTTCTCGCCATCGCTGAAGCTCTATTAGCGGCGGATCAGCTCAGCAAAGGGGAATTTTCTACTCAAGCCAAAAAATGTCAACTTAATTCTTTTTCTACGGTTCAGCGAGGCTAGAATGGAACACAAAGCCGACTTTCAGCTTCGTCTAACGGTCTGTGCTGGCTTCTAGTGCTCGGCAAATGTCGACATATCTGCAGGATTTCTTTTCATCATCGAGTATCAGGTTCGAGATACGGCATCTGGCGCGTCGAGGCAACTTGCTACAAACGTCTTCCAGGGGTCAGCTTTATCACCTTGCTCATTGACTGTAATACTATCGCCTGTCAACTTCGCTTATGTCGGCTTCATCTTCAAGTAACCAAGGCGAGCACTATCTCGGTCGATTCTACGATACTTGAATGCCACTTAACAAATCGCTCACAATGACCTCGTCTTGCTCTATATCGTAGTTGTCACCAATTCCTAGCGCAGCTACTTTCGCCAAGTCCTTACAGTGAATCGAAATCGCAGTGGTATAGTACCATGCCTGATTCAGATACCTCGGCCATATTCAGCTATATTCCGTCGTATATCCACACATTTTACTTCGCAAATATTGAGAGTAAGTCTATGATTGTTCATAGCGCAGTGTACACACTTGACTCTCAAAGAAGGTATTTCGTTGGCTAATGAGGCTATTCCGGCGTAGTTAAGACTGGAATGTTCAGTTGCTAGAGACTGGACTTGGCCTTAAATGCGCTCCCAATCGAAACCGTTTGGCAGCAAAACATTCCACCTTCCACCGTCAGGGTCTTGTTCAATACCAGTGATTCTCAGAAATCCTCTTTCAGGAAGCTCCTGGAAATCGTTGTCAGGCTGTCCAAAAGCCGCCAGTTTCGTTGTGGCAGCCTGTTTGACCGCGTTCAGATACTATTAATTGCGATTAATGGTATATCAGCATTGTTCAGACGGTCTATTCGCCCAATTTCTGCAACCAGCGCACCACCTAGTACCGGGCATCTGCCGGTGACTGACAGTAGTAACGAGCGTCCCGGTTCCAAACAGTCGTAGAAAATACTTCGATCGCCGCTATAACTTCGTAAGTAGGATGTAGAACCACCAAAATGCCGAGCCCTCTGCAAGTTCGTCACACTGGGCCTATTGTAAAATAGGAGCACTAGGTAGGCATTGGCCGAGATGGTTGGGAGACCGAGGGATGCCAAATCCTCCAACGGTTATCTAATCTGGTTCTCACCTTTTCTATTTCTATTTCTATTTCTCAAACTCACCCTCTTCGCTTCTGTCATCTTCGCTCTCTTCTTCGACACTACCATGTCCTCACTCGCCTTGTTATCATATCTCTCAGTATCCTCATTATCACTCTCATCGCCCGTTCCTCTAGATTTACACCTCTTTTACTCCACCATAGCTCAACCTCCGTAGGCGAGCACCCCAAATATCCCGTACCGGTACCCGAACCATGTAGCTTCAGCAGACCTACTGTCCTATTTCTCGCTTCTTGCAATTATGGGCGTGGCGTGAGTATATGAGTATGTATTGAGGCTAGAGTAGAGCGATGGCGACGGAGCGGATAGACGCTATAATTTAAATGCCTTTTTTCTATAATCTCTTAGTTTCGAGCCTGGCTGCGAATGACAGGTTTGATGATGAGGGATGCTAAAATCGAAAAGAGGGCGAGGGAGGACTGTTTTTCGGTATGGAGTCTCATAGTTATGATTACAGATGGCGGAATGTGCAATGAGAGCTTTGACAATTGTGCAGTCAAGGGGTCGTCATTTCCCCCCGGCGCCCCCAACCTATCCTCTACCCCTTTCTCTTCTTTCCTCGAATAATCCTGATAGTTATGATGACGATGCTGGATTCTTTATTTGGGAGAGGGGGAAGTACAGCTGGGATTGGATTGGGGAAGACAGAGGTACCTTGCTGGCGGAACCCAGCCACAGGCTCCCACCGTCAAACAACTAAACACCCTGCGCACGTTCACCTCCACTACATAATCCCATTCCTCATTCCTAACTCCTGCGGCGGCTTCGTCCCCACTGCTCAATTACACCCGCCGCGCCGTCGAGCTTCCCAAAGGTCGCGATCGTCTCCTCGAGCCAGGCGCCGACTTTGGGTTTTTGGGCGACGTTGGCGGTGCGGGGGAGGGGGCTACTCGACCGGGCAGAATATCCGCCACTGACAGACAATCGGGAAGTCCTGAAGGGGGTGAAAGGCAGGACGGGTCCGAAATCTTCATCCTCCCAACCGCCTCGAGCCTTTGTCAAGTCTTGGTAACAATCGAAAGTCTTACCCAAGCATCTTACCCCCAGATTACCTCTTCAGGTCCGCCGTACCTTAGCCCAGTTTCATGAGTTTGCAACCTCTAACTCTCTAATCATCTACTGCTACTCAAGTACACATGACCACTATGAACGATATAAAATACACTCGATCACAAGCTATCGTGCAATTTGGAAGCGTTGTTGCCGCGGACACCGCAAGGATAGAAGACATTCTCCTCATTTTGCTTGAATAGTCAATTGAGGGGCCGTCTAATGCTTCGACGTGTCAGTCATGATAGTGCACGGAGCTGGATGCCCTCTCTTCTAACCCAGGCCGATTTTGTTGCTTGAGCGAACATTCACCTTGGCTAGACTCTTTCATATTGTCATGCCCATGTCATCCTGTCTATTATCGTTTGGGTGGAATCTGTCAATGGTTGTTCTTATAATATCGTTCTTGTTGTTTCCAATCTCAGTCGCATCTATCATCTTCTCAGTCATAATGTGTTGCTTTTTGTTTGACCCCGTAATGACTACGACTCTGCAATCAAAGGTCATGTTTGCAGCAGAAAGTGTGGTTTATTTCCAATGTTGACTCGATCGTTAACGCGAAGTATCTACGCATATAGAGGCAATTCCTATTTTCCAGTAACGAAGCAGAAATTTGTCTGCAGATTTCCTATCAGCTTTGATGCCAACGTTGAGCGTAACACAAGACGTGCCAAATCATCGCTTCGTGCATAGCAAGACTCGATGTCACGTACATGGCCGAAGTACCTTACTATGGTCGTCACCGGTGTTCTCGGCGATGGAGATGTAGATGGTGTACCGCTCATCCTTTTGAGCGCCTAGCTGCATCACCAAATTCGACCTCTTCTTGAAGCAGAGGGCTTCGATATCATCAAGCCATGCTTAGCCGGCAGCGAATTTGCTTCGATACTCCGCCCTGCCCCTTGCAAATGCAAATCGCAGTAGGACCATGGACGTGGAACAGCCTGGCGCTGAAACTTGCGCAATGATGCAAAACCAGAGCCTGTATGCCCATGCCAACGTCGTCTAGCCATGGTCTTTGTACCGGGACTAGCAATTAGGATACGGCGACACCGATCGCTCGGAAATCGATCATAGCCCCTATGGTCCAGACTAGAAGCAGCGATTGTTATGAATAAAATGGACCAATTTGATCTATGGAGTATTGTTGGAACGGGACATCATGTCAGACGCAACTCAAGCCCGCGCCGCAGATCACGCCGTTCTTCACGTCCATCTAACAAACTTACCTGCTAGCCTGAGCGAATGCCAACATCCCTTCAGTTAGGGCGCCGTCAATATTATCACCGCTTGAGTATTGTCATTCTGGAGCTCGTCGGATTTCAACTACGCTTGAAGTAGATTGTCGCACTTCGAGTAACAGAGACCTGAGTGAATAGATGACCAACGTTGGAAAACTCCTAGCGATAATGCGAGATGAGAACGTTGGGGTTGCTGGTCACAAACAGATATTCTAGCAAGGATCTTGAAAAATATCTCGCCGACAAGAGTTTTTTATTAGTGTTCGAATAATTCCTGTCTGAAGAACCGTTGTACTCTAAATTGTGGCAATGTTGGAAGGTCTGTTGGTGTGCAACCAGCTAAGGCTAAAACGTGCTACTTGAGAGTAAGGAGACGGCTCGAGTGATAAAACTTCTAGACAACATTTCCTTCGTAGTTTGCTGCTAATGATCTCACTTCAATCTTAGCAGAACTTAGCAGAAAGATGGACTGTCGTTTGATTAGTCCAGTTGCAGCATCGACGTCGAAATTAATTCAGTGTATTGCTGAAGATTGACGCAAGGTTGTCTAAGCCGCAACTACAATAGCACGGCATTCTGCGAGGCAAATCCTCAATCTTCAACCATCTTCATCAACCGCATCCTTCCAACACCCGCCCTCTTCCGCCTCGCTATTACGCGCACAGTTTGAACCAAGACGGTTGGCGGCATTATTACACCTTCCGTGATATGATCGATGTTCTCTGAACGCGTGGCTGCAGGGTTAGTTCTTTAAAAGTTGCACAACTTATGCGATTCATACAAGGCTTTATCGAGAAATCTGCTATCAAAATCCGACAGATGTTTCCTTTTCAAGAGAACGCTGTTGAGCCTGGAGTACGCTGAAGTAGAGAGGTCATATGGCGTGTGTATGTTGAAGCCTGATAGAAGGCTATTTCGAAGGAAGAAGGTTCAAAATCTACCAACGAACCCCAGCCCTATGATGCGGAGATTACCGGCTCTCGATCCAACAGTGTACTCAGGGGCGGAGTCATCTCTCGCGTTGAATACGCTTGACAAGTGGCATGCAGTCTGCCTGGCTGTTATTTGAGCTTTGTTGGAATTATCCATTATGTCGCCAGTACGATATTTCAGTTTCTTTTATATACTCTGGCTGCTCGTATACATATATTATGCTGCCAAAGTATCGTTATTGCCCTATATCTCAGATACACTTTCATTAATCCCATGCCTCATTTCACAAAAATGCTTTCTCATCTGTCGTTTTTACTATGTACTGGCGTGGCGGTCGGCGCGGCAGTGGGAATCAGTACTGGAGAGCAGCTACATCCCCAAGCTTTGTCCCAACGAAGCACAAATGCAAGCTCGAATACCACTCAGCAATTGGTGCTACCCATGAATGACCCCAATGCATCACAGCGAGCGCAGGACATTCAAACAAAACAACAAGGTTACCTCTACGGACCCTCTCTCATGGGCAACTCCTCATGGTTCCCGAGCGGTCCACTGGGAGAAGCAATGATCAAAAGGGATGCGGCCTTATTCAAGACAGACCTTGACTTCGTTAAAGCCGAGGCAGCCAGAGATATAAAATCGGCGGGTGCGGCTCTGGCCGCGGTAAGCATGTCATCTCAAGTATTTATGATACATTCTGATACCTAGAACAGGCTGGAGGTCTCAAGACAGTTTCCGACTACGCACTACTCTACAACAACCAGTGGAAAGAATCAGTCCCTCTCGGAGTAGATGCTGGGGTTCTCACAAATTATACACAAGACTTGCTTTTTTCCATGGAGAGACTGTCAGTCAATCCATATGCCGTCAGACGCCTCGATCCGTCCAAGGATCATCTACCTTTCCACGTACACGGAGAGTCCGTAAAGAATATCTCCGGGGCGAATTTGAGTACACTCCTCAAAAGCGGATCCCTCTTCTACGTGGACCACAGCAGTCAGAAAGAGCTGCCCCGGACGGCTCGGTACGGAGCAGCCTGCGAGGCCTACTTTTACATTCATCCCGTTTCTAAAGATTTCCTGCCTTTAGCGATCAAAACCAATGTAGGTGAAGATCTCGTCTACACGCCTCTGGACACCGCAAACGATTGGCTTCTGGCAAAGATGGCGTTTAACAACAACGACCTATTTCATGGCCAAGGATACCACCTCGTAAACTCCCATGCCGTGGCGGAAATTGTTCACCTAGCAGCGATCCGGACCCTCAGCGAAGACCATCCTGTTCTCGCAGTCTTGAACCGCCGTACGTATCCCCTACCCAGACGCCAAACACGAATACTAACATGTCTGCAGTCATGTACGAGGGTTACGCCATGCGACCTTCAGGGGCCGCAACCTTGACCAACGCAGGAGGGGTTTTCGATAAATTCTTCAGTCTCGGCGGCGAGGCCTTTGCCGAATTCTGCTCCAACACCTATTACCAAACCGCCGGCGCATTCCAAGCCAACTATCTCCAAAGCAATCTCCGCGCCCGTGGACTGCTGGATTGCAGCTACGGCCCCCCCCTCAAGAGCTTCCCCTTTCTCGAAGACGCCGACCTCATCCGCACCCACATCCAAACCTTCATGACCTCCTTCATCGCATCCTACTACCCCACCGACTCGGAACTCGCCCAAGACACCGAAATCCAAGCCTGGATCCGCGAAGCCTCCGGCCCCGCCCAAGTCATCGACTTCCCCACCTCCGTCCTCACGACCTCCACCCTCATCGACATCCTCACCCACTTCGCCTACCTCACAGGCGTCAGCCACCACGTCCTCAACCTCGGCGACCCCGCCGCCTCCTCCGGCCTCCTGCCCTTCAACCCCGCATCGCTGTACGCCCCGCTTCCAACGCAAAAGGGCGTCCAGGACCTGATGCCGTTCCTCCCGCCCGCGAACCAATCCCTCGGCCAAGTCTTCGTCTTCGCCGTCTTCAACCGCCCGCAGTTCCCAGGCACGAATTTCACACTGTCGCACATGTTCTCCGGCGAGGACTTGCTCAGTCGGGCCAACGCCGCGACGGTGGCGGCGGCGGACGCGTTCCATTCTGCCATGCTGGCTGTCAGCTCGCAATTCCAAGGGCGTGCGTTTGACGCGGACGGGTTGTCGCAAGGGATGCCGTTTGTGTGGCGAGCCTTGGATCCGGAGGTGATCCCTTGGTTTTTCTCCGTTTGATCGCTTGTATATATATACATATCTCGAACATCCGGAAAGTGTGATCCCCTTTGGGTTTTTTCTTCT
>JAABUT010000126.1_pt1 | contig 140556 bp, 145 predicted proteins | sample 5559281 | NCBI WGS metagenome assembly JAABUT01 (sample SAMN10711880, study PRJNA513359) | rock metagenome | isolation source: Antarctica rocks | place: Antarctica: Victoria Land, Ricker Hills nord | collected 2016-01-04 | reverse complement strand
CGACACTCGTACGCTCAATCCTCACTGGGGCCTCCCGCATATGTGGCTCTCCGGCCAGGGCCCACCCCTGCCCGCAACCCACGTTCTATGCGAGCGAGGCCCCAGCCTCAACCCTCATACCGTCTAGGCCTGGACGGCGGTGTGGAGCTGTCGGGCGGCCTCGGCGGTCGATCCCGACAACGACGGGTAGACCGTGAACGTCGCGGCCACCTGGTCGACCGTCAGTTTGTGCGACACCGCCAGCGACACCGCGTGGATCAGCTCACTGGCTCTCGGCGACACCACCACTCCGCCGAGAACGGTTCCAGACCCCTGACGGGCGAACAGCTTCACGAAGCCTTCATGGATGTCGAGCATCTTGGCGCGCGGATTACCGGGGAGGGGAAGCAGTACCGAGACGGCACGCATGCCCTCGGCCGCGAGGTCGGTCTCCTGCCACCCGACGGTGGCGATCTCGGGCTGGGTGAAGACGTTGGCGCTGACCGCGCGCAGCCCGAGCGGCATCACCGCGTCGCCGAGCTGGTGCCACATGGCGATGCGCCCCTGCATGGCGGCAACGGAGGCGAGCATGTTCACCCCGGTGCAGTCACCGGCCGCGTAGACGCCGCGAGCGGTCGTGCGGGACACCCGGTCGACGGTCACGAAGCCGAAGTCGTCACAGGCGACTCCGGCTGCCTCGAGCCCGATTCCCTTCGTGTTGGGGATGGAGCCGACCGCGAGCAGGCAGTGCGAGCCCTCGACGACTCGGCCGTCGGTCAGGGTGACGACGACTCCGTCGCCGTGCCGCCGGACCGAGGCAGCGCGTGAGCGCGACATCACCTCCATCCCGCTACGGGTGAACGCGACCTCGATGACGGCGGCGGCGTCGGGATCCTCGCTGGGCAGCACCCGATCGCGGCTGGACACCAGGACGACCTGTGACCCGAGGGCCTGGTAGGCGCCGGCGAACTCCGCCCCGGTGACGCCCGACCCGACGACGACGAGCCGTTCGGGGAGCTCCGCCAGCTCGTAGACCTGTGTCCAGGTGAGGATGCGTTCGCCGTCGGGAACGGCGTCGGGTAGCACCCTCGGGTGTGCGCCGGTGGCCACCAGGACCATGTCGGCGGACAGGGTGCGCTGCTCCCCCGCGGTGGTGGTGACGGCGATCCGCTCGGGTGACTCGAGCACCGCGGTGCCGGGCATGACCGCGACCCCGTCCTTCGCCAGCCTCGCGGAGATGTCGGCCGACTGGGCAAGCGCGAGCTTCTTGACCCGCGCGTTGGCAAGCCCGAGGTCGACGCGTGCGCCGCCCGGCACGACGACCCCGAAGTCGTCCGCGTGCTCGACCGTGAGCATCGCCTCGGCGGTCGCGATCAGGGTCTTGCTGGGGACGCAGTCGGTGAGGACCGCGGATCCGCCGATGCCGTCCCGGTCGACGATGGTCACGTTCGCACCGAGCTGGGCTGCGACGAGGGCGGCTTCGTATCCTCCGGGCCCACCACCGACGATCACGACTCTGGGAGCAGACACGCCAGCATTGTGTCCCATTAGGCTCTCCGACCGTGACGATCTACGCCGCCTACGGCTCGAACCTCGACCCCGCGCAGATGGCCGAGCGGTGTCCGCACTCGCCGCTGCAGGGCACCGGGTGGCTGTTGGGCTGGCGGCTCACGTTCGGCGGCGAGGAGCACGGCTGGGACGGGTCGATGCCGACGATCGCCGAAGGCCCCGGTGAGCAGGTGTTCGTCGCGCTGTACGACGTCACCGAGGCGGACGAGAAGACCCTCGACGCGTGGGAGGGCACCGATCTGCAGCTGTACAACAAGGTCCGGCTCCGGGTGCAGACGCTCGAGGGGGTCACGATCGCCTGGCTCTACGTTCTGGACGCGTTCGAGGGCGGTCTCCCGTCGGCGCGCACCATCGGAATCCTGGCCGACGCGGCCGAGGCCGCCGACGCCCCCAACGACTACGTGCAGGCGATCCGTGCGCTGCCCTGCCGTAGCGCGGGGCACTGACGCATGCCCGCGTCAATCCCGACCGATCTTGCCCTCCGGGTGCGGTCCTGGCTCGCCGAGGATCCCGACCCGGCGACCCGCGCCGAGCTGCAGGCGCTGATCGACGCCGGTGCCGCCGACGAGCTGGCCGCGCGCTTCGACGGCCGGCTCGAGTTCGGTACCGCCGGCCTGCGCGGAGCGCTGGGGGCCGGACCGCAGCGGATGAACGAGGTGGTGGTGCTGCGTGCGGCCGCCGGGCTGGCGGGCTACCTCGTCGCCAACGGCCATGCCGGCGGGATCGTCGTCGTCGGCTTCGACGCCCGCACCAACTCCGACGTGTTCGCCCGTGATTCCGCCGAGGTGTTCGCCGGTCACGGGTTGCGGCCGGTGTTGTTCGACCGGGCGCTGCCGACGCCGCTGGTCCCCTTCGCCATCCGGCATCTCGGTGCCGTCGCGGGCGTCGTCGTGACCGCCTCGCACAACCCCGCTGCGGACAACGGTTACAAGGTCTATCTCGGCGACGGCAGCCAGATCGTTCCGCCCGCCGACATCGACATCTCCGCCGCCATCGACGCGGTCGGCCCGCTCGCGGCCATCCCCCGCGTCCACGAGCTGACGGCGGCCGGGACCCCGGATACCGACGACATCGTGGCCGCCTATCTGGCGCGGCAGCGGGACCTGCTCGCCGAACTCGGCACCGCGGATGCGGCGGCGCGGGCCGGGATCCGCATCGTCTACACGCCCCTGCACGGCGTCGGCGGCGCCACCGTCGCAACGCTCGCGGCCGAGGCGGGGTTCGCGCCGTTCGCAGTGCCCCCGGCCCAGTCCGAGCCCAATCCGAAATTCCCGACGGTTGCGTTCCCGAACCCTGAGGAGCCCGGTGCGCTCGACCTCGCGCTGGCGTTGGCCGCCGAGTCCGGTGCCGACGTGGTGCTGGCCAACGACCCGGACGCTGACCGGTGCGCGATGGCCGTCCACGACGGAGCCGGCTGGCGGATGCTGCGGGGCGACGAGGTCGGGGTCCTGCTCGGACGCCATCTGCTCGCGCGACGCGCCGGCGGGGTGTTCGCTGCGTCCATCGTCTCGAGCTCGATGCTCGGTGCCCTCGCCGGCGACGCGGGCGCTGCCTACGTCGAGACACTCACCGGCTTCAAGTGGATCGGACGGGTGCCCGGGCTCGCGTTCGGCTACGAGGAGGCGCTCGGCTACTGCCTCGATCCGGCCCATGTGGCGGACAAGGACGGCATGTCCGCCCTGCTGGTGCTCGCCGATCTGGCGGCCGCGGCGAAGGCACGGGGGCGGACGGTTCTCGACGACCTCGACGACGCGGCCCGCATCGTCGGCGTGCACGCCGCCGATCAGGTGTCGGTGCGGCTGGCGGACCCGATCGCGATCGCGGACCTCATGCGCCGGCTGCGCTCGAATCCTCCGAGCCGGCTCGGAGATGCTGACGTCGTATCGATGGACGACCTCGCCGACCCACCGGCCGGCGGTCTGCCGCCGACCGACGGCCTCCGCCTGCGCCTCGACGGCGGCGGCCGCGTGATCGTGCGCCCCAGCGGCACCGAACCGAAGGTCAAGGCCTATCTCGAGGTGGTCGAGGCGCTCGATCCCGACGTCGGAGCTGCGCGTGCCCGAGCCGTCGCTCGACTGTCGTCACTGAGTTCGGACGTGGCCGACCTACTCGGTTGAGCCGCCGTCCACGGCGAGGTCGAACGGGGCGTGATCCTCGACGAGCTTGCCACCCGCCTCGTAGGCGTCGTCGTCGGCGAAGGTGAGGACCCCGACGTAGGTGCCCGCCAGCGCGTACCAGACGACGAACGACCCGTTGCCACCGTCGACGAGAACGGCCCGGTCGAACCCGTCGCCCCAGGCCGCGTACTTGAGCGTCCGGGCACCGATGTCGCTCCAGAACCCCGGGACGCTGTCCCAGGCTGCCGATCCGCCCGCGGCGACGGTGCCGGCGACCGACCCCATCGCCTCCGCGTCGCCCCAGTGCTCGACGGCGAGGGCACGCCCGGCTGCGGTGTTGTGCGCCCGCGTGATGTCGCCGACCGCGAAGACCGAGTCCACGCTCGTCCGCATCTGCGCGTCGACGACGACACGCCCGTCCTCGATCGCCAGCCCGGCCGCCGCGGCGAGAGCGATCCGGGGCTCGATCCCGGCGGCCATCAGAACGAGGTCGGCACGCACCTCACCGTCGGCGAGGACGACGCGACCCGCCTCGAACGCCGCGACCGGAGAGTCGAGCATCAGGTCGACGCCGTCGCTGCGGAGCCAGTCCGCGATCCGTGCGGCCGCGTCGGGTCCCAGCCGTCTCGCCTGCGGCGCAGCCTCGTCGGTCACGAGCGAAACCGTCAAACCGGCCGCGGCGAGTGAGGCCGCCACCTCGCACGCGATGAACCCCGAACCGGTGACGACGGCGGTTTCGCAGCGGATCGCGGCCGCCCGGAGCGCACGGCCGCTGTCGAAGGATCGCAGCCGGAACACATCCGGTCGTTCGGCGCCGGGAACCGGCAGCGCGGCCGGTTCGCTTCCGGTCGCCAGCACGAGCCGTCGGTAGCGGCACGACGAACCGTCGTCGAAGCCCACGATGCGTTCGTCGGTGTCGAGGGCAACCGCCGAAAGGCCGGTTCGCAGGTCGATCGACTGCTCGGGATAGAACGCTGCCGGCTGCAACGACAGGGCCGCCTGACCGTCCTCCCCGCGCAGGAAGGCCTTCGACAGCGAGGTCCGGTCATAAGGTGCATCGGCCTCCGACGTCACGAGCACCACGACGCCCTCACCCCCGGCCGACCGGTAGGCCGTGACCGCCGCCAGCCCACCCGGCCCGCCGCCGATCACCAGCAGGTCGACTTCGGGCAGGACGCTCACTCCTTCTCCCAGGGCGGCGTGCGGTCCATCTTCCGGTAGTACTTCGCCAGGTGCGACTTGACCCGATCGACGTCACCGTCGGGGAGATCGACGCCGCCGCGCGAGCCGTCCATCACCGCTCCGGCAGCCATCACGCCACGCGGTACCGCCGTCAGGGTTCCGTCGATCACGTCGGCGATCAGGAGCTTGTACGCGGTGAAGTTGTCCCGCTTGTCACCGTCGTACCAGACGTGCGCGGAGCGGTAGTCATCGTTCGGCCCGCTCTCGGCGTCCGCCCACGAACGCACCCGCTTCTCGGCAGCGGCGCCGTCCCACTCCCGGTCCTGATCGGCCAGTGGGAGGTCCTGGAAACGTGACACGGTCATGGCGACAACTCCGTCCCGGATCGACTCATGCGCCGTCTACCCGCGCGTGCCGAAGCCGAACCGCCCTCCTTCACGAGTCCCTCGAGGCCGTTCAGCAAAAACTCAGGTCGAGGGCGGAACCTCAGGTCCGGACGACCAGCACGGGCTGGCCGACGCGCGCGAGAAGAAGATGCCATGCCGTTGCTGGGAAAGCCTCTTGTCATCCTGCTGAGCCTCGCCACCATCGGGCTGCTGGTCGCGACCGCCGTGTTCTGGAACCGGCTGCCCGGCCGGGCTGCCGTCCGCTGGACGGGCCGCACGGCGCTGCTCCTCTCGGGCCAGGTCGTCACGATCGCGCTGGTGCTCGCTGTCGCCAACAACTACGGCTACTTCTACACGTCCTGGACGCAGATCTTCGGAACCGGGACCCAGGCCACAGCCGCGGTCGACCTGGCCGTTCCCGGGGACGTCGCCGCCGCCGGCGCCGATGCACGGAGCCTCCGGCACCTACGCGCACCGTCGTTCTCGAGCCCCGAGAACTACGCCCGCCAGGGACAGTTGCAGATGGTCGCCATCACCGGAGCGCGCTCGACGATCCGGCAGGACGCCTACATCTACCTGCCACCCCAGTACTTCCAGGCCGCGGACGCGCACCGCAGCTTCCCGGCCGTCGAGGTGATGACCGGATGGCCCGGGCAGGCGCTCAACCTCGTGCGCCGACTGAAGTACCCGACGATGCTCGCAGGCCAGATCGCCGCCGGCACTGCTCAGCCGATGGTGCTGGTGATGCTCAGTCCGGCGCTGACCGGCCCGCGTGACACGGAGTGCACCGACGTCCCGAACGGCCCGCAGGCGATGACCTTCCTGTCCCAGGACATCCCGGCCGCGATCGACGACACCTTCCGCGTGCTGCCGTCGGACTGGGGCGCGATGGGCGACTCCACCGGCGGGTACTGCGCCACCAAGATGACGATGATGCACTCGGACGTGTTCCGCGCCGCGGTGTCGCTGTCGGGCTACTACTACGCGCTTCGCGACAACACGACGCACGACCTGTGGGGCGGCTCGGGGCTGCTGCGGGATGAGAACAGTCCCGAGTGGCGGCTCCGACACCTGCCGGCGCCGCCGGTGGCGATTCTGGGAACCAGCTCGCACGGCGAGGGCGGTCGCGAGGGCTGGACCGACCTCGAGCGGTTCGCCGCGCTGGCGAAAGCACCGATGACGGTGCAGAAGGTCGTGTTGCCAAGCGGCGGGCACAACTTAGCCACCTGGCGCCTGGAGATGCCGGCGAGCATCACCTGGCTCTCACACCAGCTCCAGCTGAACGCCTGAGGCCGGCTACTTCTTGGGCTTCCTCGCCGTGGTGCGGGCGAGCGTCCGTTTGTCGTTGCGCTCGACCTGACGCTGGACGCGGTCGGCGCGAGCAGCCCGGGTGGCGGCCGACTGGTACTGCCAGCCGAGGGCGTATCCGACGACGACGACGAGGATCGCCACCAGGCGGATCGCGGTGAGCGCACGGTTGTCCGGCAGCCAGAGCAGGTTGACGATCGTCCAGGCGAACACCGTGGCCGCGAACGCCGTGAACGCCACCCGGAACCAGGGTGGGGGGTTGCGTAAGCGGGCCGTCGGGCGGCTAACGGGTCCTACGTCGGGTTCGGTCATCGGAAGATGATCGCCAGGACCAACAGCACGACCGAGACGGACAGCATCGTGCACTCCGGAACAGACCAGCGGATCTGCCAGCTCGTGCTGCCCGGCGTGAGGTTCTTCGCGTTCGTTGCCATCGCGGTGATGCGTTCGACCGCGTAGCGGCCCTTCGCGTGGTCACCGCGGATCGTCCGCGCCGTGGCGATGGGCGGGGTCGACGTCGGTCGCTGCTCGCCCACGCCGCGCATCGAGTCGGCCACATCGAGCCCGGTGCCGACCCTGGCGGCCGCTCCTGCGCCGCCCATCCCGAACAGGTTGCGCATGCCGGCGATGCCCTTGGAGCCGTCGGGGCGCCGCGCCGACACCGCGACCGCCTTGAGGAGCCTGTTGTCCTCGTCGACCGGGTAGATGGTCAGATCACCGTGCATCTCCGCGCGCTCGATCGAGGCCCAGTCGAGATCGGCCGTCCTCAGGAAGTTGCGCACCTGCAGCTTGTCCTCGTAGGCGACGACGAGCGGCCGGATCGACGTGATCCAGGCGGCGGTGCCGAACAGCAGCGCGACGGTGAACGGCACCCAGGCCTCACGACCAGCCCACTGAACGATGATGTCGACGGCGAACGCCAGCACGATGGCGAACATCACCCAGCCGGACACGCGCTGGGTGGTCGACCCGAAGGTCTCGACTATCTTCTTCCTGGCCATGGCCGTGATTGTGCCCCAGCCCGGGTCGCCGGACCGCGTTACTGGTGTTTGATGGGCCCGGTGACCGTGCCGGCAACCCGCCCGAACCCGCGTGAGTTCCTCGATGTGACCGTCGGTGAGCAGGCGATGCGCGGCTTCCTGCACGGGCTTGCGGGAGTCGACCAGGTCGGCCTGGAGGCGCGCGCCGCTGGGCTCGCGACCCGCTCCATCAAGACGACGGCCAAGGCCCGAGCGATCGACCTGGCCATCTCGATGATCGACCTGACCACGCTCGAGGGCCAGGACACGGCCGGCAAGGTGCGGTCGCTGTGCGCGCGGGCCCGTCGGCCCGACCCGAGCGATCCGGCCGGTCCCCGACCCGCGGCGGTCTGCGTGTACTCCGACATGGTCGCGACGGCCAAGGCGGCACTGACGGGTTCGGACGTGCTGGTGGCGAGTGTGGCGACCGGCTTCCCCAGTGGGCGCACCAGCCTCGCGGTGAAGCTGACCGAGACCCGCGACGCGGTCGAGGCGGGCGCGGACGAGGTCGACATGGTGATCGACCGGGGTGCGTTCCTGTCGGGTCGGTACGGCCACGTCCACGAACAGATCGTCGCGGTGAAAGCCTCCTGTCAGCGGGCCGACGGATCGGCCGCGCATCTGAAGGTGATCCTCGAGACGGGCGAACTGGCCACCTACGACAACGTCCGACGCGCTTCTTGGCTGGCGATGCTGGCCGGCGCGGACTTCATCAAGACCTCCACCGGCAAGGTGCCGTCGGCGGCGACGCTCCCGGTCACCCTGCTGATGCTCGAGGCGGTCCGTGACTTCCGCGAGGCGACCGGACGCCAGATCGGCGTGAAGCCGGCCGGCGGGATCCGCACCAGTAAGGACGCCATCCGCTACCTCGTCGTCGTCAACGAGATCGCCGGCCGCGACTGGCTCAGCCCGGCCCGGTTCCGCTTCGGCGCCTCCAGCCTGCTCGACGATCTCCTACGCCAACGGATGAAACTGCGGGACGGTCACTATGTCGGCGCCGACTACATCGCAGCCGACTGAGAGGACACCGTGACCGTCAGCTCCGCAGCCACCGGCACCGCGACCATCGGGTCCGCAGCGTTCGAGTACGCGCCCGCACCCGAATCGACCGGCATCGTCTCGATCGCCGAGCACTACGGCCTGTTCGTCGGCGGCGAGTTCGTCGACGGCACAGGTGACGCCTTCGCGACGATCAACCCCGCGACCGAGCAGACGTTGTCGACCATACGACGGCGTCGCCGGCTGATGTCGACTCGGCGGTCGCCGCGGCAAGAGCCGCCTACGACGGGGTCTGGGGCTCGATGCCGGGTCGCGAGCGGGCGAAATACCTGTACCGGCTCGCCCGTCTCCTCGCCGAACGCTCGCGTGAACTCGCCGTGCTGGAGTCGCTGGACAACGGCAAACCGATCCGCGAGACCCGCGACGTCGACCTTCCGCTGGCGGCGGCGCACTTCTTCTACTACGCGGGCTGGGCGGACAAGCTCGGCTACGCGGGTCACGGCGTTGACCCGCAACCGCTCGGTGTGGCCGCGCAGGTGATCCCGTGGAATTTCCCGCTAATGATGCTGGCATGGAAGATCGCCCCCGCGCTGGCCTGCGGGAACACGGTGGTGCTCAAGCCGGCCGAGACGACGTCGCTGACGGCACTTGCCTTCGCCGAGATCTGCCAGCAGGCCGATCTGCCGCCGGGTGTGGTCAACATCGTCACCGGCGCCGGCCCGACCGGCGCCGCACTGCTGGCCCATCCCGGCGTCGACAAGGTGGCCTTCACCGGCTCCACCGACGTCGGTCGCGAGATCGCCCGCGCGGTCGCCGGAACCCGCAAGGTCGTCACCCTCGAACTGGGTGGCAAGGCGGCGAACATCGTCTTCGACGACGCCCCGATCGATCAGGCGATCGAGGGCATCGTCGACGGGATCTTCCTCAACTCGGGCCAGGTGTGCTGTGCGGGCTCACGACTCCTTGTCCAGGAGAGCATCGCCGACGACGTGCTCGCCCGGCTCAAGCGCCGCATGGCCACCCTGCGCGTCGGTGACCCGCTCGACAAGAACACCGACATCGGGGCGATCAACTCCGCCGGTCAGCTCGCGAAGATCACCGAGCTCGTTCGAGCCGGCGAGGACGAGGGCGCTGTCCGGTGGAGCGCTCCGTGTCAGCTGCCTGACAAGGGTTTCTTCTTCGCTCCGACGGTGTTCAGCGAGGTGAGCCAGTCGCACCGGATCGCCGGCGAGGAGATCTTCGGACCGGTGTTGTCGCTACTCACCTTCCGCACACCGGCCGAGGCGGTAGCCAGGGCGAACAACACACCGTACGGATTGTCGGCCGGTGTGTGGACGGAGAAGGGCTCCCGCATCCTGAAGATGGCGAACGAACTGAAGGCCGGCGTGGTGTGGGCCAACACCTTCAACCGGTTCGACCCGGCCAGCCCGTTCGGCGGCTACAAGGAATCCGGGTACGGCCGCGAAGGCGGCCGGCACGGACTCGCCGGCTACCTCGACACCGAGGGCGGCGGCCGGTGAACCGCGTCGACGTCCGAAAAACCTACAAGCTGTTCATCGGCGGAGCCTTCCCCCGCAGCGAATCCGGCTACACCTACGTGGTGACGGACGCCGACGGTGGCTTCCTCGCCAACGCCGCGAAGGCGTCCCGCAAGGACGCCCGCGATGCAGTCGAGGCCGCCACGAAAGCCCAGCCTGGTTGGGCGAATCGCACGCCGTACAACCGCGGCCAGATCCTCTACCGGATCGCCGAGATGCTCGAGGGACGGCGCGCCCAGTTCGTCGCGGATGTGCTCGCCGCCGAAGGTGGCACCGCTGACGACGCGGCCGGGCAGGTGGATGCCGCCATCGACCGCTGGGTCTGGTACGCGGGCTGGGCCGACAAGCTCGCCCAGGTTCTCGGCGGCGCGAATGCCGTGTCCGGTCCGTACTTCGACTTCTCCGTGCCCGAACCCAGCGGTGTGATCGCCGTCGTCGCGCCGCCCGGTTCGAGCCTGCTCGGGTTGGTGAGCGTGCTGGCACCGGCGATCGTCAGCGGGAACACCGCCGTGGTGGTCGCGAGCTCACCGCGGCCGATTCCGGCGATGACGCTGGCCGAGGTGCTGGCGACGAGCGATCTCCCGCCGGGCGTGGTCAATCTGCTCAGCGGCGAGCAGGGCGACATGGTTCCGTCACTGGCCGCACATACAGGTGTGAACGGGATCGACCTGACCGGCGTGGAGAATCCCGATCTGGCCACGACGTGGGAACGCGACGCCGCGGTCAACCTCAAACGGGTGCGCCGTCCCGCTTCGGTGGACTGGGCGCTCGACCCTGGGCTCACCCGAATGACCTCCTTCATCGAGACGAAGACCGTCTGGCACCCGATGGGCTTCTGACCCGCGTATTTAGGTGGTTGCTGGTGGTCGTCGGTAGGTGCTCGGAGCCGTTGTTTTGTGCTGCAGGAGCGCTGCGGGCAGCGTCAGAACTTGCCGACGAGGACTGGCCTCGCATGTGTCAGGGCCACGACCTCATGTCGAGGGCTTTGCTCTTTGCAGCAGACCCTGCCGGGCAGGTCGATGACCCGCATCAGCTCGCCCAAGCACATCGAGCAGACGAACAACTCACGGAGCCCACACGTCTTGCAGATGACAGTGGCCAGGAAGCCGCCGGCCCGGTTGCACTCGTTCTCACCGCGTCTCAGCGAGACGGCCTGGCACTCTCGGATGTCGTTCGTGACCTTGAGCGTGCCGGAGAGCCGGTAAAGCGGGAGCCGCATCGTCGGATCGTCGCACGCCGAAGAGCGCGGGTACATCGTTGACTTTGGCGCCGAGCCGAGTCCTCACCGCTCCGTGGCAACCACTTCTCGTCGGGTCGGGTCGCAGGGAAGTCACGACCGGGGCGGCCGTGGCGGTCGACCACAGCGAGGAGACCTACCAGTTCCGCCTAAGAGTGCAGGCAGCATCAATCGGTCTGCCCCAGACCGCCTCTCACGACCTGAGGCACGCCTACTGCTGCTGGCTGCTCCTGGCTGCTGGCGAGACCGCGGTGACCGTGGCTGCGAGGATGGGTGAAAAGGATGCTTCGAAGGTCTTGGCTACCTACGCTCACATCGTCCAGGTTCCGATGACCGGCAGGCGCGCTTATCGACGCTCTGTCGAAAGTGCTGCAGATGGTGCATTCGAGGCTCCGAGTGGGCTCGGACCTGCACAAATGCAGACGAAGATCGTCTGGCACCCGATGGGCTGCTGACCCGCTCTCAGGGATCCACGGTGGCCGAGGTCGGGGAGATGCCCGATGTGTGGCCGGTCGAGACGCGACACGCTCGACCCATGACCCCGACGATCACCTCGACTGCCGTCACTGCCATCGCGACGCGTCGACCCGGCTTGCGCGCCGCGCAGGCGGCCGCCGTGGTGGGATCGGCGTACGCCGCCGTGAGCATCGCCTGGGGACTGGGCAGCACCGTCCTGCTCGACACCGTCGGCGGCGAACTCGCCGCCGGCGGACTCGCCGGTCGCCGCGTCGTCCTGGCCGCACTGTGGATGGCGGTGATGCTCAAAGTGGCCGCCGTTGTTCTCCCGCTCCTCCTGGTGGCACACACGACGAGACCGGCCCAAGCCCGAATCGTCAGGGCACTGACATGGATCGAGACGACCGTCCTGATCGGGTACGGCCTGGTGCTGACGACGGTCGGTCTGCTCGTCCAGGCCGACGTCGTCCATGCCGCTGCCGGAGCGGATCATCGGGCCCTGGCCTGGCATGCATACCTGTGGGATCCGTGGTTTCTCGTCTGGGGACTGCTCGTGTCGGCAGCGGTGTCCGGAGCGCGCAGTTCACGGACATTGCGCAGCTGAGTTCTTCACTATGCGTAGAGCGTTCGACGCAATCCGAATTCCCCCCTTGCGAATCGTCGGCCGACTCCCCATCATTCCGAGACATCAGCTGTAATTCAGGTCACGATCGGCTGCGACTCAGCCTTTCGGCCAGTCCTCGAAGGGACGTCCATGCACCTACGACGCATCATGGCGGCCGCCGGCATCACGGCGGCGCTGGTCGGAACGAGTTTGGTCACGACGACGACGAGCGCTTCCGCCGTCGCCGACACGCCCAAGCCCACCGCACGCGGCAAAGTAGCGGTGGCCCTCGCCGGCCTCTCCGACAACAAGCCCGTCAACCCGGGCTACAACGGCAATCTGATCTTCGGGTCGACCCTGGCCAACGGCCGGGGAGCATTGCAGGAGTACGTCACGCACGGCCGGCACAAGGGCTCCACCCACACGATCACGACGTTCGCCACCGCCCCGAGTGACGTGACCACGGCGGGCAACGGTGCCTACTGGATCCTGTTCGGCGCCCCGCCGGAAGAGGGCCCACCCCCGAGCGGCGCGCCGGCGCGGGTCCTCTACAAGTGGGCGCCGGTCAGGCACGCGCTGCGCAAGGTCGCCGATCTGGGCGCCTACGCGGTCGCCCACCCTGATCCCTATGACCTCGAGAACAACCCGGGCGACTCCAACCCGTACGGTCTCGCCGCCCTCGGCGACGGTAGCGTCCTGGTCGCCGACGCGGCCGCGAACGCGGTCCGCCGTGTCTCGCCGTCGGGCACGATCCAGACCGTCGTCCACCTTCCGGTGCAGACCATCAGCACCGCCGCCATCGGCGATCCCAGCCTGCCGTCCAGCCTGCCCGCCGAAGCGGTACCCACGTCCGTCGCGGTCGGCCCCGACGGGGCCTGGTACGTCGCCGAGCTCAAGGGCTTCCCGTTCGCGCCCGGGGCCTCGCGCATCTGGCGTATCAAGCCCGGCACGCAGGACGTGACCTGTGACCCGACGGCCGCCAAGACCGCCGACTGCTCGCTCTACGTCTCCTCGCTCACCTCCATCATCGACATCACCTTCGGCCAGCACGCGCTGTACGTGCTGGAGCTGGCGAAGAACGGTGTCGGCGCCATCGAGGGCGGCGACCCGAACAGCCCGCCACCCCCCCGGCGTGCTGCTCAAGCTCCAGGGTGGCAAGCGCACCGAGTTCGCGAAGGGCCAGATCACCCTGCCGGGCGGCGTTTCCGTCAACCCGGTCGGGAAGGGTCTGTACGTGACCGACTTCCAGCTCGTCCCGCACGCCGGCCGCCTGCTCAAGATCAACTGACGTCGACGGTCGCACCTCGGACTACGGGACGGGCGAAGCCGATTCGCCCGTCCCGTTGTCGTGCCAAGATCGGGGTACACCAACGAAAAGGGGTTCCCGATGAGCGCTGAACTTGTCCGTCCGAGAGACGGCCGCATGATCGCGGGGGTCTGCGCCGGCATCGCCCGTCGTTTCGGCACCACGCCCACGATCGTCCGGGCCATCTTCCTGGTATCCCTGCTGTTGCCTGGACCACAGATCCTGATCTATCTGGCGTTGTGGATCTTCATCCCCGAGCGGTGAACGCGCGACGGTGAGTATCAGCACCGCGCAGGCCGCCGGCATCCTGGGCGTCAAGACCGAGACGGTCTACGCCTACGTGAGCCGGGGCCTGCTGCATCCCGTCAGGGCGACGGGCGGGACCGGTGGCCGGCACTCGGAGTTCGACCACCGCGAGGTCGAGCGGGTGGCGGCCCGGCGCCGCCGGGGTGGCCGGGCCGGCGCCCTCGATGTCCTGGTGGAGACCGGCTTGACGTTGCTCGAGCCGGCCGGCCGGCTCTACTTCCGTGGACGAGATGTCAGCGCGCTGGCACGAACCAGCACGTTCGAGGACGTGGCCGCGCTGCTGTGGGGCATCGAGCCGTCGACCTCGCCGTGGACCACTCCGGGGATCGCGACGTCGGCCATCGTTCAAGCAGGCAAGGCGATGGCCGACGCCGCGACGGCGCTGGACCGGGTCCGGCTCGCCGTCGGAGTGCTGGCCGGGTTCGATCCCGCGCGCGACGACCGGACCGTCGCGCACGTCACCGCGGCCGGCCGGGCGATGGTGTCGGCCGGCTTGCTGGTGCAGGGAACGACGAGCGACCCGATCGGCGATCGGGTCGTCCACCGGCTGTGGGCGGCGCTGTCGACTCACGCACCGTCGGATGCCGAGATCGCCACCCTCGAAGCCGCGTTGATCCTGCTGACCGATCACGAACTCGCTCCGTCCACGCTGGCGGCCCGGGTGGCCGCGAGCGCGTGGGCCGATCCCTACCTCGTCGCTCAGGCGGGGCTGGCCGCGGTCAGCGGTTCGCTGCACGGCCGAACGAGCACGCCGGCTGCAGCGATGCTGCAGGCTGCGATCGACTCGGGCGACGTCGTCGGCAGCATCGCCCGGACGCACGCCGACGTCGGCACGCCCGGCTTCGGGCACAAGGTGTATCAAGGCCCTGATCCCCGCGCCGAGACGCTGCTCGACCTCGTTGCCGGTCTCGACGCCGAGCAGTGGCCGGTCATCGACGCGGCACTCACGGCCGGTAGCGCCGCCACCGGCCTGGAGGCGAACGTCGATTTCGCCTTGGCGGCCTTCGTCGTCTCCGCCGGGTTGCCGATCGCCGCCGGCGAGCTGATCTTCGGGATCGCCCGGCTGGCCGGGGTGATCGCGCACGCCATCGAGGAATACGAACACCGGTTGAGGTTCCGGCCACGGGCGATCTACACGGGGACGTCGCCCGAAGGCGGCGGGCCGACGTAACGCGCCGACGGTCGGACGATCTTGCGGTCCCGGGTCTGCTCGAGGACATGCGCCGACCAGCCGATGCTGCGGGCTACCCCGAAGGTGGCCGAGAACAGGCTGTTGGGCACGCCGACCAGGTACATGAGCACGCCGGCGTAGAACTCGACGTTCGTCCCCATCGCCTTGTTCGGACGTAGTTCGGCGAGCAGTGCAAGGGTCGTGTCCTCGACAGCGGTGGCGAGCTCGACGAGCGCCGCGCCGTCGGGCGACGCCGTGGTCGCGAGCTCACGGACGGTCTCACGGAGCAACACCGAGCGCGGGTCGGGTCCACGGTAGATCGCGTGCCCGAAGCCCATGATCCGCTCGCCCGCTTCGAGTTTCGCGCGGATCCAGGGCTCCGCGCGGTCCGGGCTGGCGATCTCGTCGAGCATGTCCAGCGCCCGGCTGGGTGCACCGCCGTGCAGAGGGCCGGAGAGCGCGCCGATGCCGGCCACCGAACAGGCCGCGGCGTCTGCACCGGTCGAGGCGACGACACGCGCGGCGAAGGTGGAGGCATTGAAGCCGTGATCGACCGTGGTGACGAGATATCGCTGGAGAGCGGTCACGTCCGCCGTCGACGGCTCCTCGCCGCGCAGCATCCACAGGTAGTTGGCGGGGTGGCCGAGGTCCGAGCGTGGTGAGATCGGCTCGTCACCGTGGCGTAGCCGGTGAACGGCCGCCAGCAGGGTTGGCACGATCGCGGCGACGGCGATGACGTCGTCCCGGCGGGACGTCTCGGTGCCGTCCCAGAGGGGGGCCAGTCCCAGGATGGTGCCGGTGGCCGACAGCGTGGTCCGGAGTACCGAGAGCGCGTCGGTGGTGTCGGTGGTGGAAGCTGCGACCGCGTCGAGGATCGGACGCACACCGTCTGGTATTTGCCGTAGGGACGCGAGTTCGCTGACGAAGGCGTCGCTGCGAGCCGCGTCGGGGAGGGCGCCGTCGAGCAGAAGCAGCCAGACGTCCTCGAGGCTGCGGAGGCGTGCGAGCTTGGTCGCGTCGTACTGGCGGTAGTGGTAGAAACCTTCGGCGCCTCGGACATCCCCGATCTCGGTCTGGGTGACCGCGACCCCGGCGAGGCCGCGTGGCACGTCGATGAGGCCGTCGGATGCTCGCGCGGGCGTCGTGTCGATGCTGGTCGTCGTCATGCTCGCGACGATGCTGCCGAGTCGACCGAGACGTCAATATTGATGCTGTCAATGTTGGCGTCTGCGCTCGGTCGAACAGTGAGCGAGCTCACGGACCCATGACGGCACCGGCGACAATGCCTGGATGACTGTCGTCCGGGAAGTGAAACTGGAGTCGCTGCTCGAGCTTCGGGAACGGGTGCTCACCCCAGGCCATCCCAACCGGCCCGTCACGTGGTGGTACGACAACGAGGCCGCCATCCACTACGGGATGTTCGTCGACGATCGGCTCGTCGGCTGCGTCAGCATCACGCCGCAGGAGATGCGACCGGACCTGCCTCGGAGGCTGCCCGGGCGGCTGCCGGCGCGAGCCTGGTCCAACCAGTTTCACCTGCACTCGATGGCTGTGGAGCCGACGCATCAGGGCACGGGTCTCGGTCGCCGGCTGCTGTCCGCGGTCGTGGGGACGGTGCGGGATCGCGGTGGTGATCTGATCTGGGCGACGGCTCGACCCTCGGCGGTGGCGTTCTATCAACTGTGCGGATTCGAGGCCGGCGACGAAATGCGTGTCCAGCCCACGAACGCGCGCATGCGGTACGTCTGGCTCGCGCTGACGACGTCCGTCGAGCCGTCCCGAGTGAGCGAGGCGCAGGCGACATCGGCGATCACGCCGTATCTCGCGGCACCCGTGTTGGCGTTGACTCCGCTTCCCGGTTCGGTGAGCAACCAGGACTTCATGGTGAACACGGGTATCGGGGACTTCGTCCTGAAGATCGGTGACCGTCGCGAGCTCATGGCGGAGGCGTGGGCGTGCGAGCGGATCCGGGCCGTCGGCGTGGCCGGCCCCGAGATCGTTGCCTTCGAGGCGTCACCGGTCGAGCTGCCCAGGCCGTTCCTCCTGATGCGGAGACTTCCGGGCGCGGGCCTCGATTCGTCGCCGCACGACGCGTTCGTCGAGGCCGGCAGTCAACTCCGTCTGGTCCACTCCATCCGAGCTGACGGCTACGGTTTCTTCGCCGATACCGATCCGGTCGACGGGTCGTGGTCGGGGCCGCACGAAAGCTGGGGTGGCGTCAACGACGAGGCGCCGAGTTGTCTGGCCGAACTCGTCGACCGGCAGGTGATATCGCCGGAGCTGGCACGTCGGATCAGCGTCGCGCTCGAGCGATTCGCTGCTGCTGTTCGATACGACGAACGGGGCGTGTTGTTGCATGGAGACCTGAAACCACCGCACGTCTTCGCCGACGGAGGTAAGTTCGTCGGCCTGATCGACTGGGGTGACGTCGCGGTCGGCGACCCCCGCTACGACCTCGCGAGGTTCTCGATCAATGCGCCGGGGGCGCTCGTGCCGCTGCTCGCCGGGTACGGGATCGAGCTGGATGACGAACTGCGGTTGACGTTCGCCGTGTACCGGGTGATCCGGATGACGACGACTCTGCTGTACGAGCTTCGGTGGGGCGGAGACTGGTTCGACAGCTACCGCGTGACGATCGAAGCGGATCTGGAGCTGCTCGGTCGCCTATAACCGGGCGCTTGGCGGGGCGAACCACAGATAGGGCGTTGTCTCGTCAGGCAGGTCGAGCTTGATGTGCGAGCGCCCCATCGCCTCGAGCGCCGATCGGCTGGACGTCGAGGATCCAGCGGTTGACCGGTGCCGTCCCGATTTTCCGACGTCGTCGATCGTCACCGGTTGAGTCAGAACAGCCGCCAAGGTCCGGCGACAAGGCTGAGTGCCACGTTGAGCCGGCGCTTGTGCAGAAAGGCACCTCCGCGATTGCTCGGGGAGGTGCCTTTGTGAACAAGTACGGCGGTAGCGCTGCTCAGAAGGGTGCGGGGTTGGCGTTGTAGAGGACGGTGTTGACGGCGTTCCGTCGTGCGGTAGCCAACGTGAGTGCTTGGTCGTCGTGTTCGGAGGCGACGAGGTCGGCCAACTCGATGCGGGTGGTTTCGGCGATGGCGAGGTCGGTGAGGGTTTGCGCCGAGTAGGTGACGGTGGTGGTGGTGTAGATCTTCCCGTGGGGGGAGTGCCATTCCCATCCGTCAGCTGTGTGCGCTACCTGCCAGCCGCCGATGGTTTTCATCCGGTGGTCGGAGTCGCAGAGGCTGCCGATCCCGTCGACGCTGGTCTGATGCCGGTCGCCGGGTTTCCCGGGACCGGTTCGGCCCTTCGGGTGGGGGATGGTGTGGTCGAGTTGGCAGTCGCTGGCTCGGGTGTCGCAGCCGGGGAACGTGCACACCTGGTCCCGCATCCGGGCGGCTGACGCGGTGGCGGGGTTGGGGGTGTAGGTCTTGACGGCGATGTCGAGGATTTGGCCGGTGTGGGGGTCGTCGATGATGCGGCGCATGTCCGCGTTTTGGCGCAGGATGCGGCGGCCGACGGGTGCGGGGGTCCAGCCGTAGCCGTCGAGGTAGGCGGGGTTGTCGCTGTGGCCGAGGATGACGTCGGCGCCGATGTGGACGTTGATCATGCACCGCCGAGTCAGCACCGACCGTAACCGTTTCAACATCGCCTCGGTCAACACCCGCGGCGCGACCACCCGCCCCGGCTGATCAGTTCGTCCGGGTGCTGGTCGGTCGGGTTTATCAGGGGCGGGTTCGTCGGGCTGCTCCGGAGTGGTCTCCGACGAGTCCGTGGGAGATGATGAATCAGCGGGCCGACTGGCGCGGTAGGTCGACCAGCCGGTGGCGGTGCGGGGTGCCCGGTAGTCCAGGTTCCCGGCGAGGACCCCGTCGAGGTAGTCCGCGCACAGGTCGACGAGCCCGTCGGCGCGGCGTTGCCCGATGCTCCGGTCGTCCCCTTGCGCTCGGCCGGTGTAGGCCTGGCTGGTCCGGGCGTGCGCATCCAACGCGTTCCACACCGTGGTCAAGTCATCGGCGGACAAATCGGCGGTGAGGATGCCCATCCCGTCGTCGCGGCGTTGCTTCGACACCAGCCGACGCGCCCGGGCGCGTTCATGCCGTTCCGCCGCGGAGGCCGGGTCGGCGGCGATGATCAGCCGCGCCAACTCCGACGTCAACCGGTGATAGGACCATGTAGCGGCCCGCGGCAACACCTGCGCTTCGACGACGGCAGCGTCACTGGTCTTCAGGACGCGGGTGGCGCGGACGATCAACCGGGCTTTGGGTTCGTCCAGGACCCCGGCGATCATCGCCGCCCGCGTCCCGGGCAGCCGTTGATCCAAATCTTGGGCCATCCCCAGTTTCGCCGCCGCGGACAGCGCACCGATCCCCAGCGCGCCGGCGACTTCCCGGTCGGTGAACTCGAGCAACGCGTCCAGGTCCGATGCGCCGTACTGCTTCGCCCGGACACCGGTGGGGTCGTCGCGGGCGTCGGGTTCCCCCATCCACACCTGCGACCGACCGTATTCAGCGAGGGCCAGTAGCTGGGTACCGGCCGTCCACCGGGCCAGGCGTTGACACGCCGCCGCGACCTCGACCTGCCCGGCCGGCGTCAGATCCGCGAACACCAAGACACCGATCGCACACGCCAACTCCGGACCCGGGGTGACCAGCAGCGACGGCAACACAACCCTCGACCCAGGCTCGAAAACCGGCGTCGCCAGTGGTGGCAACGGCAGCTCGGGTTGGGTCGACAACATCCTCACACCCTAGTCGAACAGGCGTTCGAACACAAGGCTCGAGATTGATACTTCTCAACCCTGCTTGGTGATTCTCTTTGGCTATATCAACAGTCGCTCACCGCGCATGACGACACGGACCGTCCGGCCTAGAGATCGACCCGCATCCACACCCGTCAGGGAGCCTCGCCATCGATGCGCCCGAGGATCAGTGCACCCCCGTCGAGCCGATCTGCACCGATCGCCCACTGGCCTTCGAGCGCCTCCAGAGCACGAGCGAAGCGCGCCGGATCGTCGCTGTGTAAGGAAAGAACAGGATCTCCCCGGCGCACCTGCTCACCGGGTTTCGCGTGCATCACCACGCCCGCACCTGCCGAGACCGCATCGCCCTGTCGTGCCCGGCCCGCCCCGAGTCGCCAGGCTGCCACTCCGACGGCATACGCGTCCAGCATCGTCACGTACCCATCGACCGGCGCGACCACGACGTGGCTCTCGCGCGCAGTCGGGAGCGAAGCCGAGGGATCCCCGCCCTGCGCCAAGATCATCGCCCGCCACACGTCCATCGCCGAACCGTCGGTCAGCTTCTCGGCCGGATCGACGCCGGTGACACCGGCAGCGGACAGCATCTCCACCGCCAGCGCCAACGTCAGCTCGACCACGTCGGACGGCCCGCCCCCGGAAAGCACCTGCACCGATTCGGCAACTTCCAGTGCGTTCCCGGCTGTACGGCCCAGTGGCACCTCCATCTGCGTCAGGAGTGCCACGGTCCGAACCCCGGCGCCGACCCCGAGCTCGACCATCGTCCGTGCCAGCTCGCACGCGTCGTCGAACCCCTTCATGAACGCGCCCGACCCGACCTTCACGTCGAGCACCAGCGCGGCCGTCCCCTCGGCGATCTTCTTGCTCATGATCGAACTCGCTATCAGCGGGATCGACTCGACCGTGCCGGTCACATCCCGCAGCGCGTAGAGCTTCCCGTCGGCGGGAGCGATCGCACCGGTGGCCGCACAGATGACGGCGCCGACATCCCGAAGCTGACCGACGATCTGCTCGTAGCTCAGATCCGCACGCCAGCCGGGGATCGACTCGAGTTTGTCGAGTGTCCCGCCGGTGTGCCCGAGCCCGCGTCCCGACAGTTGCGGCGCCGCCACCCCGCAGGCGGCCACCAGCGGTGCCAGCGGCAGCGTGATCTTGTCGCCGACTCCGCCGGTCGAATGCTTGTCCGCGGTTGGCCGGCCAAGTTCAGCCGACTCGAAATCGAGCCGCTGCCCGGACCCGATCATCGCTTGCGTCCAACGCGCGATCTCACGACGATCCATGCCCTGCAGGAGAATCGCCATCGCCAGCGCCGACATCTGTTCGTCAGCCACCTCACCCCGGGTGTAGGCGTCGAGCACCCAGTCGATCTGACCGTCGCTGAGTCGGCCGCCATCGCGTTTCGTCCGGATGACGTCGACGGCGTCGTGCTCGCTCACGCCAGGTCCGTCGCGTCGAAAGCGTCCGGTAGCACCTCGGTCATCGACACGATCCCCCGGCCGGTGGCCACCAGCAAGCCCGGACCGCCCTGTTCCCACAGCAGTTGCCGGCACCGCCCGCACGGCATCAACGGGGCACCCGCTCCGTCCACGCAGGCGAAGGCCACCAACCGCCCGCCACCCGAAGCGTGCAGCGCCGACACCAGCCCGCACTCGGCACACAACGTCAACCCGTACGAGGCGTTCTCCACATTGCAGCCGGACACGATCCGGCCGTCGTCGACCAGCGCCGCCGCCCCAACCGGGTAGTGCGAGTAAGGCACGTAGGCGTGCGTCGCGGCGTCGATCGCCGCTGCGCGCAGGGCGTCCCAGTCGATGGCGATGTCGAACGCAGGTGTAGTCGTCACAGGCGGCATCATCCCTTCACGTAGGGCTCGCCGTCGGCTGCGGGCGCCCGGACCTTCCCGACCAGTCCGGCCACCGCGATGATCGTCGCCAGATACGGGAACATCTGCAGCACCTCCTGCGGTATCGGCGTGCCCAGTAGACCGATCTGCTGTTGCAGTTGCTGCACGAAGCCGAAGAACAACGCCATCCCGACCGCACGGATCGGGTGCCAGCGACCCATGATCACCGCGGCCAGCGCAATGAATCCGTACCCGGACGTCAGATCCTTTGTGAAGCTACCGCCGAACCCGATGGTGAAGAACGCACCACCCAGACCGGCGAGAACCATCGCCGAATAACGCGTTCGGTTGACGTTGATCCCGACCGTGTCGGCGGCCGCCGGATGTTCACCCACGGCCCGCACCCGGAGGCCCCAACGGGTACGGAACAACAGCACCCACACCAGCGGGATGGCGACGTAGGCGATGTAGACGAGCGCGGTCTGCTCGAACAGGATCGGGCCGAAGAACGGGATCTTCGACAACCCTGGAACGGCATGCGCGGCCATCACCACCGAGTTGCTGTATTTCGCCGAGAGCTCCGGCGTCGATGTCAGCTTGTCGTAGAGGAACCCGGTCACACCGCTGGCGAGCACGTTGAGCACGACCCCGAGGACGACCTGGTTCACCAGGTAGCGCAGCGCGAAGACCGTGAGCAGCATCGCCATCACCAAGCCCGCCGCCATTGCGCCGACGAGGCCGGCCGCCACCGACCCGGTGACCGCACCGACGAACCAGGCCAGGAACGCGGCCGCCAGGAAGTGCCCCTCGATCGCCACGTTGATCACCCCGGCCCGTTCACCCACCGACCCGGCCAGCGCGCCGAACATCAGCGGGGTGGCCAGGACGATCGTCTGGACCAGCTGATTGCTCAACTGGAACGGCAGATCACGGCCGGCAGCCGACCACGCGATGAACCCGACGACGACGAGTACCCCGAAGGCGATCGAGGTGACCCGGCGGCGACCCAGCGGCAACGAAATGAGCATGAACAGCAGCGCCAGCGCGAGTGCGACGACGCCGCACACGAGGACGGTCGTCTGTCCTGGAAGCGATAGCGGCTTGTCGGCGAAGCTACTCGTCAGCGCGATCCGGGTGGAGCCGTGAGTGGCCGTGAGCCCGAGCAGGACGATCACCGCGGCGAATGCGGCGAGCAGCGCGCCGGTTGCGACACGACGACGGCGCGCCTCGACCGACTCGACCCGGGCGATCCGTAGGACCTGGTCGGGAACCGGCACGGCCGGGTGGGTGTCCGCGGCGCTCACGCGTTCCAGCCCTTCGCGAGCACGGGGCCGTCACCGGCTGACCGACCGCGGACCCGGGTGATCTCACGCACCAGCGACGGCGCCGCCACGAACAGGACCACCACTGCCTGCAGGACGACCGAAAGGGTCAGCGGCGTCTGTGTGACCACCTGCATGTGCCGTCCGCCCGCGTTGAGAGCGCCGAACAGCAAGCCGGCCAGCACCGAGCCGAGTGGTGTCCCACGCCCGAGCAGGGCGACCGTGATCGCATCGAAGCCGACGTTGCCGGCGACGCCGTCGGTCAACGGCAGGTGCTGCCCGAGCACCAGCTGGAGACCGGCCAGACCGGCCAGTCCACCGGACACGAGCATCGCCACCGTGGTCGCCCGGCCGACGCTCATACCGGCGGTGCGGGCGGCGTCGGGGTTCGCGCCGACCGTTCGCAGGATGAACCCCGTCTTCGTCCGGTTGAGCAGGAACCAGACCAGCACCGCCGCGGCGAGCGCCAGCACGAATCCGAGGTGCACGCCGCCCATCGACGGCAGCGCCGCGCTGTCGGACACGACCGGGCTGATGTTGTCGGTTCGCCCGGGACGGCGCAGCAACGAACTCGTCAGCCCCCAGCTCAGCAACGCCTGCGCGACGTAGTTGAGCATGATCGTCACGATGACCTCGTGTGCACCGGTTCGCGCCTTCAGCAGGCCGGCGATGCCACCCCAAACGGCCCCGGCCGCGATCCCGGCGACCAGCGCGACGATCAGGTGCGCCACGATCGGCAGGTGCAGCGTGAAGCCCACGTAGCCGGCTCCGACAGCGCCCGCGATGACCTGGCCCTGCGCGCCGATGTTGAACAGCCCGGCGCGGAATGCGAGCGACACGGCCAGCCCGCCGCAGATCAGCGGGGTCGCCTCCACGAGCGTGTTGGCGAGCTCGGTCCCACCACCTAGCGCGCCGGAAGCCATCGCCGCGTACGCCGCACCGACCTTGCGGAACGACGCCGACAGCGCATCCCCGGGAGACGCGAAGAAATACGTCCAGGTCTTCATCACGACCGGGTCGGAGACCACGATCAGGATCGCGCCGACGATCGCGGCGAGCACGAACGCCATGAAGGTCGTCAGCGGGCCGAGCAGGTCGATCCGCCTGGGCGGCTTGTCAGGCACTGAGTGCTCCCGCCTTCTCGTCGGCCTCGGGTGCGCTGAGGCCGGCCATCATCAGGCCCAGCACTTCGCGCGGCGTGTCCGGTTCGACGACGCCGAGCACACGACCCCGGTACATGACCGCTACCCGGTCCGACAGCGCGACGATCTCGTCCAGCTCGGTCGACACCAGCAGCACCGCGGCCCCGCCGTCGCGTTCGGCGGCGATCCGCGTGTGCACGAACTCGATCGAGCCGACGTCGAGCCCGCGGGTGGGCTGGCTGGCGACGAGCAAGCGCAGTGGTCGCGACATCTCACGCGCCAGCACCACCTTCTGCTGGTTCCCGCCGGACAGGTCTCCGACCGGTGCCGACGTCGACTGGGTGCGGATGTCGAACTCGTCGACCCGCGCGGCCGCGTTCGCGGTGACGGCCGCCGGCGATATCAACAGGCCGGACCCGAACGCCGGATCGTCATAACGGTCGAGGATGAGGTTCTCGGCCACCGAGAACGTGGCGACGAACCCGTCGCGCTGCCGGTCCTCCGGGATGAAGCCGATGCCGGCGCGCAGTGCCGTCCTCGGGTCGGCGCCGGTGAGGTCGAGGCCGTCGAGTTCGATCCGACCCGACGTCAGCGCAACCAGACCGAGGACGGCTTCGGCCAGTTCGCTCTGACCGTTGCCCTGCACGCCCGCGACGCCGAGGACCTCACCCGATCGCACCTCGAGCGACACGTCGTCGACGGCCAGGTGCCCGCTGCCGTCGATCACGTTCAAGCCGTCGATCCGCAACCGCACCTCGCCCGGCGTACTCCCCCGGCGATCGGCCATCAGGTCGACCGAGCGACCGACCATCAGCTGGGCCAGGTCGCCCTCGCTGACGTCGGGTGCGGTCTCCCCGACGACGGCGCCGCGTCGGATCACGACGATCCGGTCGGCGACCGCCTTCACTTCCTTCAGCTTGTGCGTGATGAACACGATCGAGCGACCCTCGGCCTTCAGCGACCGCATGACGACGAGAAGCTCGTCGATCTCCTGCGGAGTGAGCACCGCAGTGGGTTCGTCGAGGATGAGGAACTTCGCGTCGTTCGCCAGCGCCTTGAGGATTTCGACCCGCTGCTGCACACCGACCGGGAGGTCCTCGACGAGGGCGTCGGGATCGACGTCGAGCCCGTGCCGGTCCGACAGCTCGCGCACCAGCGTCCGCGCCGCGGCCCGGTCGAGCAGCCCGAAGCGGGTCCGTTCGCGGCCGAGCATCACGTTCTCCGCGACGGTGAACACCGGTACGAGCATGAAGTGCTGGTGCACCATGCCGATGCCCAGGTTCATGGCCTGCTTGGGGTTTGCGATCGTCACCGGGTGGTCGTCGACGAGGATCTCGCCCTCGTCGGGACTCAGGAGTCCGTAGAGGACGTTCATCAGCGTCGACTTGCCGGCCCCGTTCTCGCCGAGCAGGCAGCAGATCTCGCCGCCCTCGACCACGAGATCGACGTGGTCGTTGGCGACGAGGTCGCCGAAGCGCTTCGTCATACCGCGCAGCTCGAGCTTCATCGGACCAGTCTCGCGCGACTAGGAGGTGGGCTGTGCCTTGCTCGCGATCTTGATCTTGCCGGAGATGACGTCGGCCTTGACCTGATCGAGCTCGGACTTCGTACCGGCCGAGACCTTCGAATCGAAGTCGTGGAACGGGGCGAGCCCGACGCCGTTGTTCGCCAGCGTGCCGACATAGGCCTTGTTCGAGAACTTTCCCTCGATGGAAGCGGTGATCACCTTCTCCACGGCGAGGTCCATCGCCTTGTAGACCGTCGACATGATCACGCTCTTGTATCCGGGCGAGGAAATGTAGCCGTCGGTGTCGACCCAGATCGCGTTCAGCTTGCCACCGGAGGCGGCAGCGGCCTGCAGCGCACCTTCGCCGGCCTTACCGGCTACCGGCAGCACGATGTCAGCGCCCTGAGACGCGAGGTTCTTCGTGATGACCTGGCCGCGGGCCTTGTCGGTGAACGCGTTCTTGCCACCGATGAACTGGCCGGCCTGGGTCTTCTCGTCCCAGCCGACGAGCTTGACCGTCTTCTTCTTCTGCGCGTTGTAGTAGTCGATGCCCTCGGAGAAGCCGTCCATGAAGATCGTGACGGTGCTGAACTTGTCCCCGCCCCAGGTGCCGACGACACCGGTCTTGGTCATCGACGCGGCGAGGTATCCGCCCATGAACGCCGCCTGCGCGGTGTTGAACACCAACGGCTGGATGTTCTTGGTCTTGTCGACCTCGGGGTCGTCGTAGTCGACGATGGCAAAGTCGGTGGACGGGCTCGCCTTCGCGCCCTTCTTGGTGGCGTCGCCGAGCAGGTAGCCGGCGGTCACGATGATCGTGCACTTCTGGCTGATCATCGCGGTGACGTTCTTGTCGTAGTCCGCGTTGGAGTTCGACTCGAGCTTGACCTCGGTGACGCCGAGCTTGGCGACCGCGCCCTGGACGCCCTTCTCGGCCGTCTGATTGAACGACCTGTCATCGAAGCCGCCGAGGTCGGAGATCATGCAGGCCTTCTTCCCGGTACCGATCATGGAGGCGGACGGCGACGGGCTGGCGGTGTCTGCGGTGCTCGAGACCGACGACGAGGGCGACGTCGACGAGCCCACCGTGTCGGTCGGCTTCGCCGCGCAGGCAGCGGCCGCGACGGCCATCACGGCCGTCACGGCAACAAGGGACAGGGACTTCTTCACACGCGCCTCCGAGCGGGCTACCCGCGGAGGTCGCCCGCAGGTACGAATGGTCAGCGCCGAAGGTGTCCGGGCTGTCGGTGACTGCACTATAGGAGGAGATTCGGTTTCGTATAACCGCGCCTGCAACCGATTCGTGCTGTTCACCCGCCCGTAACGATCAGAACTGCCGCATCGAGGGCTCGACGGGTCAGAACCGCTCGGAGGGCTCGTAGCGTCCCCAGACGGTTCGCAGCGCCGAACACACCTCGCCGACGGTCGCGCGCGCCGCAAGCGCGGTCCGCAGCGGGTACAGCACGTTGTCGCTGCCCGCCGCGGCCGCCGACAGCTCGGCCAGCGCCGCGCCGACGGCGGCCGGATCGCGGTCGGCCCGAAGTGCCGTCAGCCGGGCCCGCTGGGCAGCCTCGAGTCCGGGGTCGGCCACCGGCGGACGGTACGTTCCACGACCGCCCTCGGTGAAGCGGTTGACGCCGACGACGACTTGTTCACCGGTGTCGATCCGCCGCGAGATCCGGTACGCGTTGCGCTCGATCTCGCCCTTCTGGAAGCCTTCGCCGATGGCGGCCACCGCCCCACCGCGGGCTTCGACCTCGTCGATCAGCCGCAGTGCCGCCGCCTCCAGCTCGTCGGTCATCGCCTCGATCACGTAGGAGCCCGCGAACGGGTCGACCGTCGCGGTCACGTCGGTCTCGTAGGCGAGCACCTGCTGCGTGCGTAGCGCCAGCCGCGCGGAGTCCGGCGTCGGCAGCGCCATCGCCTCGTCGTAGGCGTTGGTGTGCAGCGATTGGGTACCGCCGAGAACCGCCGCGAGCGCCTGCACGGCGACCCGGACGAGGTTCACCTCCGGCTGCTGGGCGGTCAGCTGGACGCCCGCGGTCTGGGTGTGGAAGCGCAGCATCAGGCTGCGCGGGTCACGCGCACCCATCCGGTCACGCATCAGCCGCGCCCACAGCCGTCGGGCGGCGCGGAACTTGGCGACCTCCTCCAGCAGCGTCGTGCGGGACACGAAGAAGAACGACAGCCGCGGGGCGAACTCGTCCACCGACAGCCCCGCATCGAGAGCGGCCTGGACGTAGGCCAACCCGTTGGACAGCGTGAAGCCGACCTCCTGCGCGGGCGTCGCACCGGCCTCGGCCATGTGGTAACCGGAGATGGAGATCGTGTTCCACCGTGGCAGTTCGACCTTGCAGTAGGCGAAAGTGTCCGTCGTGAGCCGAAGCGAGGGCACCGGCGGGAAGATGTACGTGCCGCGGGCGATGTACTCCTTGAGAACGTCGTTCTGGATGGTGCCGGTGAGCTGGTCGCCACGAAGTCCCTGCTCCTGCGCGACCAGCTGGTACAGCAGGAGCAGCACGGCGGCCGGCGCGTTGATCGTCATCGACGTCGACACCACGTCCAACGGCAAGCCCTGCAGGAGGATGCGCATGTCGTCGATCGAGTCGATCGCCACTCCGACCTTGCCCACCTCGCCGGCCGCGATCGGGTCGTCGGAGTCATAACCCATCTGGGTGGGCAGATCGAAGGCGACCGACAGCCCGGTCGTGCCGGCCGCGATCAGCTGGTGGTACCGGGCGTTGGATTCCGCGGCCGTACCGAACCCCGCGTACTGACGCATCGTCCACGGGCGGTCGGTGTACATGCCCGGGTAGATCCCTCGGGTGTAAGGGAACTGCCCGGGCGCGCCGAGCTCGGTGTCGGGATCGAACCCGGACAACTCGGCCGGCCCGCGGACCGGTGGGAACGGCAGCCCGGACTCGGTCTCCACCACGTCAGGTCTCGTCGTCGCGGGACCGGCGGAGCACGACCGTCGACAGTGCCGCCCGTGCCCGGATCCGATCGGCGAACCGGCGCCGGCCGTGCGGACTGTCGGCGAGTGCCGCGGCCCGGGTCGCGAACGCCTCGGAGCGGATCAGCTCGGCCTCGGTCAATCCGTTGCTGGCCACGGCGATCGACGCGCCGAACAGCAGCAGCCGGGCGAAGTAGTTGAGCCAGACCAGCAGCGCGATGATCACCCCGAAGGTGCCGTACAGCTTGTTGTTCGTGACGCCGGAGATGATCAGCGTGGCCGCCACCTTGATCGCCTCGACCCCGATCGCTGCGACGAACGCTCCTGTCAGCATGCTGCGATGGCGCATGTGCTGGGTGGGCAGGACGCGGTAGATCAGGTAGAGCATCAGCGTGCTCGCCCCGACCCCGATCGCGATCCCGACGACGGTGAAGGCGATTCCGACCGGGCTGCCCTTGTCCAGCCCGATCGCCTCGAGCAGTACGTTCTTCACTCCGCCCGAGACCGCCGAGCTGGCCGCCACCGAAATCACCAGGATGAGCCCGCTGACGGCCATCGTGAGGAGGTCGGAGAGCTTGCCCAGCACGAAGTTGCGTTGGACGCCCTTGGGCACGACGAACACGGTGTCCAGCCCGGACCGGACATTGGCGGCGATACCCGAGGCCGAGTAGAGCAGGGTCACGAACCCGACGATGCCCACGCCGGTACGGGCCGAGGCGATGCTCTCGGCATTGATCCCGTTCGGGCCGCCGACCAGACCGGGCAGCGCATCGGCGAGAGCCTTGTTCACCAGCTCGGGCGCCGTCGGCACTGCCACGACGATGAAGCCGACCACGGAGAACGCGACCGCGATCAACGGGAAGAACGACAGGAACCCGAAGTAGGTGATCGAGCCGCCGAGCTGGGCGGCGTTGATGCCGCTGAAGTGCCGGTAGGCGCGGACGAGGACGTCGAGCCAGCCCCAGCGGTGCCGCAGCCGGGCGAAGGTCTCCTTCGCCCGGGTGACGACGTCGCCCGGTGACACACTCATCTGGCCATGCTCAGCGGCCCGTGGCTATCGGCCGACGCCGTCGCGGCGGGCCACGGCGGGGAGGAAACCGAGGCGGTCATACGCCGTCGCCAGCGTGACCGACGCGACGTCGCGGGCCCGCTCGGCGCCCGCGGCGAGGATCGTGTCGAGACCGGCACGATCCGCGAGCACCTCGTTGTAGCGGGTCCGGAAACTGCCGGTGAAGTCCGACACCACCTCCGCGACGGCCTTCTTCAGGTCGCCGTAACCTCCACCGGCGAACGCCTTCTCCGACGTCTCGACGGTCCCGCCGGTGAGTGCGGCGTGGATCGTCAGCAGGTTCGACACCCCGGGCTTACCGGCCCGGTCGAACGACACCTCCCGGCCCGAGTCGGTGACCGCCGACCGGATGCGCTTCGCCGACACCTTCGGATCGTCCAGCAGATTGATGATGCCCGCCGGGGCGGACGACGACTTGCTCATCTTCGAGGTCGGCTCGGCCAGGTCGAAGATCTTCGCGGTGTCCTTGACGATGTGCGGTTCGGGCACCGTGAACGTCTCCCCGAAACGGTGGTTGAACCGGCCGGCGAGGTCACGGGTCAGCTCCAGGTGCTGGCGTTGGTCCTCACCGACCGGTACCTGATCGGCCTGGTAGAGCAGGATGTCGGCGGCCATGAGCACCGGATAGGTGAACAGGCCGACGGTGACGCTCTCGCTGCCGGTCTTCTGCGACTTGTCCTTGAACTGCGTCATCCGGGCGGCCTCCCCGTACCCGGTGATGCAGCCCAGCACCCAGGCCAGCTGGGCGTGCTCGGGGACGTGGCTCTGCACGAACAGGGTGCACCGGGTCGGGTCCAGCCCTGCGGCGATCAGCTGGGCGACCGACGACATCGTCCGCTCGCGCAGCTTCGCCGGGTCGTGCTCCATGGTGATGGCATGCAGGTCGACGACGCAGTAGAACGCGTCGTGGGTGTCCTGCAGGCTCACCCAGTACTGCACGGCACCCAGGTAGTTGCCGAGGTGGAACGAGTCGGCGGTCGGCTGGATGCCCGACAGAACCCGGGGACGTGAGGACATGCGGGCATTCTGCCAGTCGGGTCAGCGCGCAGGGGCGACGACGTCGTCCGCCGTCTCAGCCGTCTCCGCCGGATCCGTCGCGACGGGCGGCGTCTCGTCCGTCCCCACGGGCGGCGTCTCGTCGGTCGCCGGTACCGGTGCGGTGATCTGGACGCGTGCGATCCGGCGGCGATCCGTCTCGGTGACCGTCAGCCGGTAGCCGTCGACCTCGACGACGTCCCCCGTGACCGGGAGCCGACCCAGCTGGGAGATGACGAACCCGGCGATCGTCTCGTACGGACCGTCCGGGAGCTCCAGCGCACTGACCTCCGCTACGTCGGAGAGATTCAGGGTGCCGTCCACCTCCACAGCTCCGCCAGGGCGCAGAACCGTGCGTGGGACGCCCGGATCGAACTCGTCGCGGATCTCTCCGACCAGTTCCTCCACGAGGTCCTCGACGGTGACGATCCCGTCGGTACCGCCGTACTCGTCGACCACGAGTGCCATGTGCGCGCCCTGGATACGCATCTGGTTGAGTGCCGGGAGGATGAGCGCCGTGCCGGGCAGCATGACGATCGGACGGGCCACGTCGCCGGTACGCAGGTAGGGCTTCGCCGGGTTCGCCGGGTTGAACAGGTCGCGCACGTGGACGAATCCGACGACGTCGTCCGCGGAGCTGCGCATCACCGGGTAGCGCGAGTGGTGCCGGGTGCGGATCACGAGCGCGCTGGCGTCGCTGACCAGCATCGAGGCATCCAGGAAGTGCACGTCCGGGCGCGGCACCATCACCTCGACGATCGCGCGCGATCCGGCGTCGAAGACGTCGGCGACGATCCTGCGCTCGTCCACGCCCAGGGTCGAGGTGGAGCTGACGAGTTCGCGCAGCTCCGCGTCGGTGATGCCGTCCCGGGTGACCCCCGGGTCACCGCCGAGCAGCCGCACGACCGCATTCGTCGAGCGTCCGAGGAACCAGATGGCCGGACGCGCGAGCCGGGCCAGGTAGTCGACCACCGGACCGAGGGCGAGCGCGAACCCCTCGGGGTTCGCGAGCGCGAGCCGCTTCGCGGTCAACTCGGAGATCACGATGGACAGGTAGGAGACGAGGATGGTGACGCCGACGACCGACACCACGTGCGCGGGACCGTCGGCCATCCCGGCCCGGATCAGGACGGGCGTCATCTCATCGGCCAGCGTGGTCGCGCCGAAAGAGGCGGACAGGAAACCCGAGAAGGTCACCCCGATCTGGCCGGCGGAGAGGAACCGGTTCGGATCCTTCACCAGCCTGGCGACGGTCGCGCCACGACGGCTGCGCGTCGCCAGCTGCTGGACCTGGCTGTCGCGCAACGACACGAGCGACATCTCGGCGGCAGCGAAGACGCCGCCGAACAGGATGAACGCGAACACGACGGCGACATTGGTCGCTATCTGACTCACTGCGTGACCGTCCGATCCGGTGTGGTGACCACACAAGGGTACGGCGAACTCGCACCGACCTGTCACCCTCCGGCCGACCGTGGGCAGCGAGGACCATCACGGGGAGACGTCACGGCGGCTCTCACGGCAGACTGACCGTCATGCCCCCGACCCCTTCGCTGCAGATACCCGATCTCGAGTCCGCACACGCCGGGTTCCGAGCCGCGTACGGCACCGACGCCGAGGTCGCCTGGCTCGCACCCGGCCGGGTCAACCTGATCGGCGAGCACACCGACTACAACGACGGCTTCGTCCTCCCGCTCGCGATTCCCGCCGGCTGTCTTGCGCTCGTCGCCAGGACGGCCACCGGCCTCGTCCGGATGGCGTCCGCACAGGAGGACGACACGGCGACGACGTCGGTCGAAGGGCTTGCGCCGGGGGCGGTCGACGGTTGGGCGCGCTATGTCGCCGGCGTCGTCTGGGCGCTGGCCGAGGCGGGCAAGCCCGTCACCGGTGTCGACATCTACGTCGACGGCAACGTCCCGGGAGGCGCCGGGCTGTCGAGTTCGGCCGCGTTGGAGTGCTGCGTGGTGGGCGCGCTCGACGAGCTGTTCGACCTCGGCTGCACCGCCGAGGAACGCGTCGTGGTCGCAAGGGCCGCCGAGAACGACTTCGTCGGCGCTCCGACCGGCGGGATGGACCAGCTGATCTCCGTGGGCGGCAAGGCCGGCCACGTGCTGCTGTGCGACATGCGGTCGCTGCACGTAGAGGCGGTGCCGTTCGACCTGGCGGAGGTCGGCCTGGCACTGCTGGTCGTCGACACCCGCGCCGCGCACGAGCTGGTGTCCGGCGAGTACGGCGAGCGCCGCGCCTCGTGCGAGAAGGCGGCCAGTCTGCTGGGCGTGCCGGCGCTGCGCGACGTGACGCTCGCCGATCTCGACGAGGCGCTCGAGCGGATCCGCGCTACGGGCGGCAGCGACGCCGACACCATCGTCAAGCGGGCACGCCACGTCGTCACCGAGGACGCCCGGGTGCTGGAGACGGTGGAACTGTTGCGTCGGGGCGAGTTCCGGGCCATCGGCGACGCGATGCTGGCGTCGCACACGTCGATGCGCGACGACTTCGAGATCACCGTTCCCGAGGTCGACCTCGCGGTCACCACCGCCATCACCCACGAGGCCGTGATCGGCTCCCGGATGACCGGCGGCGGGTTCGGTGGCTGTGTGATCAGCATCGTCGAGGCCGACGCCGTCGACGAGGTGGCCGCGGCGGTGCTTGCCGCCTTCGCGGAGGCCGGCTTCGTCGCACCGGTGTGCTTCACCGCCACCGCGACCGAGGGCGCGCGGACGGTCGGCTGATGGCGGCGTGCTGCGGCCCGTCGTCGGTGCCTGCGCCGGCCGGCGTCGAGGCGCTGCGGGCGGTCGATGACGCGTTCGTCGCAGTCGGCTCGATCCGCGCACGGAAAGACGTCCACCGTGGCATGCGGAGCCTCGACGGCGGCGCTTTCGCGATGGGCAGCGAGGACGCCGACGCGGTGGCCGGTGACGGCGAGGGACCGGTGCGCGAGGTGACAGTGTCGCCGTTCTGGATCGACGAGACCGCCGTGACCAACCGGGCGTTCGCCCGCTTCGTCCGCGAGACCGGGTACTTGACCGACGCCGAGGTGTTGGGCTGGTCGTTCGTCTTCGACGGTTTCCTCCCGCCCGCCACGCGGCGGTACGTGCTGGACGGCTCCGTGCCAGGGGCGCCGTGGTGGCGTCCGGTCGGGCAGGCGACCTGGCGTCAGCCCTACGGTCCGGGCACCGCGTCACCGACGCTCGACCAGCATCCGGTCGTGCACGTCTCGTTCAACGACGCGGTCGCCTTCGCCGCATGGGCCGGGAAACAGCTTCCGACCGAGGCGCAGTGGGAGTACGCGGCACGCGGCGGTCTGCCGGGTCGCCGATACGCCTGGGGCGACGAGCTCACACCCGGCGGTCGGCATCGCGCCAATATCTGGCAAGGCCCGTTCCCCCGCACCAACACCGGTGACGACGGATACCTGGCGACTGCGCCCGTACGGTCGTTCGCACCGAACGCGTTCGGACTGTACGAGGTCGCCGGGAACGTGTGGGAGTGGTGCGCGGACTGGTGGAGCACGACCTGGCACGTCGCCGACTCCCACGCTACCCGCGTCGATCCGGTCGGACCGCCGGCCGGGACGCACAAGCTCAACCGGGGCGGCAGCCACCTGTGCCACGCGTCCTACTGCAACCGCTACCGGGTGGCCGCACGAACGTCGAACACCCCGGATTCATCCACCTCGAACATGGGATTCCGTTGTGTCTCAGCACACTGATACCTCTGCTCTCGCGACCTATGCCCGCCTGGCACCGACGGTTACTCCGGTGTCCGACTCGGATCGCTCGGCCACGAGGCCCAGGACGCCGAGACGTTCGCGTCGTGGGGCGTGGACTACCTCAAGTACGACTGGTGTCTGGCCGATGAGATAGACGGGCTGTCGCAGCCGGCGGCGTTCGCCCGGATGCGGACCGAGCTCGACCTGACCGGCCGCGACATCGTCTTGTCGATCAGCGAGTACGGACGCTGGGAACCGTGGTCGTGGGCACCGGCGTTCGCCAACCTGTGGCGGACGACGGAAGACATCTCGGCCACCTAGGAGTCGGTCTGCTCGATCCTCGACGAGCAGGCACCACTCGCGCCGTACTCCCGCGTCGGCTCGTGGAACGACCCGGACATGCTCGAAGTCGGATTGGGCAACTGGGGGACGACGCCGGCTCGGTGGACGTGGCGATGCGGCGAAGCCGTGCACACCTGGCGATGTGGGCCATCCTGAACGCTCCGTTGATGCTGGGCAACGACCTCGGATCGCTGCAGCCGTGGTTGCTTCCACTGCTCACCGATGCGGACATGCTCGCTGTACAAGGGGACTTCGCGGGTACGCAGGGGCGTCGCGTGTTGCAGACCGGCACGCTCGACGTCTGGGCGAAGCCTATGACGACGGGTGAGTTGGGCGTCGTCGTGCTGAACCGTGGCTCGGCTCCGGCCTCGGTGCGCCTGTCCGACGACACGATGTCGCCGCTTCGTACCGTGCCGGGCTTGACCGTTCCGTCGATCGGCCCGACGAGCGTGGAGGTGGCAGGCGAGGACGCAGTACTGCTTCGCTTGCACGGCTAGAGTCCATCGTCAGCACGTCCCGCGCACCAGGGGCGTGCGACAATCAACGGGTGCCTTTCGCTGGGCCACGCCGACTGGCCGTCTTCGCTGTGGTGGCTGGACTGGGTCTGCTCACGGCCTGCACGCCGGCCGTCGGTCACCCCTCGCTGCCGTCCTCCCCGGCCACACCGTCAACGGTCGCGGGTTCGACACCGACACCGACAAGTGCGACTGCGGCCGCGGCTGCCACGCCGACACCCAGTCCGACCCCCACGCCAACCGCCACACCCACCCCCACGCCCACCGCGGTGCCGGCTTCGGGCCTGCGAATCGTCGCGCTCGGCGACTCCGTCACCTCGGGCTACAACTGCAACTGCGCGGCCTTTCCCGCGGAGTACGCGACACTTCTCTCCGGGCGCGACTCGATCCAAGCGTCGGCCACGAACCTGGGCGTCAACGGGCTGACCAGCTCAGGACTCCTCGCCCAACTCTCCGGCGGTTCCGCCGCGGATGCGAGCACCCAGTCCGTCGTCGCCGCGGCGGACATCGTCGTCGTGACCATCGGTGCCAACGACTTCTCCGACGAGCACGACCCCATCACCGCGGGCATCTGCGCCGGCGCGGAACACACCGCCTGCACGCGCGACGAGCTCACGACGATGAGCCAGACGATCTCGCGCGTCGTCGACCTCATCCGCGTCCTGCGCGACGGCCGTCCGACGACAATCATGCTCACGGGCTACTGGAACATCTTCGAGGACGGCGTCGTCGCGAACACCGCCTTCCCGAACGAGGGGATCGCGGCCAGTATCGCGCTCACCAAGGAGGCGAACGCCGCCATCCGCGCGGACGCGCTGGCCGAGGACGCGATCTACGTCGACCTCTGGCCGGTGTTCGAAGGCCCGGACTCCGACCAGGACCCGACCGACCTCCTGGCCCCCGACGGCGACCATCCGAACGCCGCCGGCCACGCAGCCATCGCCCGTCAGCTGCTGGCCGACACACCGACGATGTGAGCTCAGGCGTGCGGGGCCGCGGCGTAGTGACCGGCGAGCAGATCGGTCCCCCAGTCGTTCCGGACGTCGCGCCAGACCGAGTGGATGTGGTTGGCCCCGTCCTGCGTGCAGTCGTACTCAAGGACGAACTGCTCGCCCAGGACCGCGTAGTAGTGAGCGGCACCGACGTCGGCCGCGCCGGCCCAGGCGAACGAGACCTTCGCCAGCCCAGCTTCGGCGATCTCGGTCCAGGCTCGTCGTCCGACGGCCGGTGTCACCCGGTCGAGGTAGAGGCGGACGAGCGATTCGAGCTGCCTTCGTTGGCCACTGTCCATGTCGCCCCACGAGAGCCCGCGCGACACCACCCCGAGGTCGACGACGGGATCGTGGCGGGTCAGAAGATCCCACGGCGCGAGTTCGGACGCGAGCGCCGCGCTCCGCTGTTGATCGTCGAGCGCACGGAACAACCCGCGGCCGGAGTCCTCCTCCGCAGGCAGCGCGCGGAACCCGGACCTGTCGCCACTCGGGACCTTGGCCGGATTCGCGCCGAAGAACTGCGGCGTGCAGGCGATCTGTGATCCGACGACGGTCGCGTGCACCGCGACATGGTGCCCGTTGACGCGCCATGCCCACGGCCGCCCACCGGCCGGGTCGCCGAGCACCCGGAACCAGTAGTAGAGCGGGTGCCGAACCTCCCAGTTACCACCGGCGGCGCGGTTGAGTTCGCGCAGCGTCGCCTCGAGGCGCATGACACCGTGCGCGGTGGCCGCGCCGGCCGGGCTGAGGCCGAGGTCGAGGAGCTCCATCGCGAGCATCCGTTGGGTCTCGGTCATGTCGCTGAGCGGCAACCCCGGCCGCGGGCCGGGAAGATAGGTCCAGTCACGGGCGTCGGCGACGTCGAACGGCGCGGTGGCGACCCGGCGCTGCTCGTCGGTCAGCACGGCCAGCCAGGCTGCTGCGGCCGCACGCATGCGGTCGGCGGCCGCAGCTTCGGGAACGGTGGACTCGGGCACGGTGGACTCGGGCACGGTGGACTCAGTCATGCCGACCATCTTCACCCGTCAGCATCCACTCCCGCTTGGCGTCGCCATCCCAGCGTCTGACACCGGTCACGCTGGCCGGACCGCTCGCGAGGTCCAGATTCTCGAGACGGTTCATCGCTTCCTCAACATGCGTCGCACCCAACCGCCGCGCGAGGGTGAGGTGGGGCGTCCACACCTCGGGTCGTGAGAGCGGGCCGAGGTTGTCGATCCCGACCACGTCGGCGACGGCGGCCTGGCAGGCGAGCAGGTCCGGTGTCAGCTCGACCAGTCGGACCAGGACGAAGGGTCCGCTTCCGAAGCAGGTCAGCTCTCCGATGCGGATCGGCAGCGGTAGCGCGCCGACCGCGGCCCGAAACCGCTGGTCCAGCGCGGCGTCCATCGTGGCTGCGACCACCATCGTGATGTGGGGACGGTTGCTCGCACCGCGGTGACGTCCCTGGTTCGGCATCCCGTGCGCTTCGAGTTCGGCCCACTCCAGCCGGATCCGCGCGTCCGCGGCCGCGTCGACGAGTGCCTCCACGCTGTTCACCATCGGTGCTGCGCCAGGCTCATCACTCGATTCTGCCGTGCCCCGGGCACCGACGATGATGAGCCTGTGACCGGCCCCCGTCATCAGCACCGCGTCGGCATCGTGGGTGCCGGTGTCACCGGGCTGACCCTGGCAACCTTTCTGGCTCGCGACGGTCACGACGTGGACCTCCTCGAGCAGGTCGAGAATCCTGCGCCGACCGGGGCGGCCATCCTCCTGCAGCCGGTGAGTCAGCAGGTAGCCGAACGCCTCAGAATCGCGCACGACCTCCGCACCCGCTCGGCACCTGTGCGCCCGGGTCACGCAAGCGCGCTGGGTGGTTCTCGATCAGTACGGCTGCCGGCACGGACCCTACGACGTCCTCGTCGGTGCGACGGGATGTCGTCCGCGGTGCGTGTGTCCTGGCTGGGCTCCTGATGCGCATTCAGCTGCCGAGGCGCTCGACCGGTCCGCGATGCGCTGCATCCCTTGCTGGGCACGCTGTCCTGGCCGCGCGGGCAGATAGCGACGACGCTGTCAGGTGCACGCACGTCGCCGTGGTCGACCTGGGAATTGCCGGACTGAGCCGGTCGGCTCATCCCAGCTTGGCAGCCAGGTTCTCGTCCAGGGCAGCCAGGAACCCTTCGGTGGTGAGGAATTCCTGGTCGCGGCTCACGAGCAGCGCAAGGTCCTTGGTCATCTTCCCCGTCTCGACGGTTTCGACGCACACCTGCTCGAGGGCCTCGGCGAAGCCCGTGACCTCGGGGGTGTTGTCGAGCTTGCCGCGGTGCTTGAGGCCGCCGGTCCACGCGAAGATCGACGCGATCGGGTTCGTCGAGGTCGGTTTCCCCTGCTGGTGCTGACGGAAGTGCCGGGTTACGGTGCCGTGCGCGGCCTCCGCCTCGACGGTCTTACCGTCCGGGGTCATCAGCACGCTGGTCATCAGGCCGAGCGATCCGAAGCCCTGCGCGACGGTGTCGGACTGGACGTCCCCGTCGTAGTTCTTGCAGGCCCACACGTAACCGCCCTCCCACTTCATCGCCGCGGCCACCATGTCGTCGATCAGGCGATGTTCGTAGGTGAGCCCGGCCGCGTCGAAATCGGCCTTGAATTCTTTGGTGAAGACGTCCTCGAAGATGTCCTTGAACGCACCGTCGTAGGCCTTGAGGATGGTGTTCTTCGTCGACAGGTAGACCGGGTAGTTGCGTTGCAGGCCGTAGGAAAGGGACGCCCGCGCGAAGTCCTCGATGGACTTGTTGAAGTTGTACATGCCCATCGCGACACCGCCGTCGGGGCCGTAATTGGCGACCACGTGCTCGATCGGCGCTGACCCGTCGGACGGGGTGAACGTGATCGTCAGCTCGCCGGCGCCGGGAACCTTGAAGTTCGTCGCCTTGTACTGGTCGCCGTGGGCGTGCCGGCCGATGATGATCGGCTTCGTCCACCCGGGCACCAACCGCGGGATGTTGCTGATGATGATGGGTTCGCGGAAGACGACACCGCCGAGGATGTTGCGGATGGTTCCGTTGGGGGACACCCACATCTTCTTCAGGCCGAACTCCTCGACGCGGGCTTCGTCCGGGGTGATCGTCGCGCACTTCACGCCGACGCCGTACTGCTTGATGGCGTTCGCGGAGTCGATGGTCACCTGGTCGTCGGTGGCGTCGCGGTGCTCGATGCCGAGGTCGTAGTACTTGAGGTCGATGTCGAGGTAGGGGTGGATCAGGCGTTCCTTGATGAACTGCCAGATGATCCGGGTCATCTCGTCGCCGTCGAGTTCGACGACCGGGTTGTGCACCTTGATCTTGGCCATGCCCACTCCTTCGGGTTTCACCGGCGGCGGCCGCTTCGGCCGATCCCCGGTGCTCGTCACGTCGATTGGTGCTTGGTGCCTCGATTGCTCGACGTCAAGATATCGGACTCGTTCCGCGACTCACCAGCGCACCTGGCCCGCACCGGACGCGATCGGCACGGCAGTCGAGAGGGCTGTCATCCATTCCGGGGCGCCGATGCGTCCCAGTACTCGTGTAGCCGGTGAAGTCGTTGCGGAGCGAGCATCCGACCGAGGCCGAGAGAATGCCGTCATCCGGACGTTCGACACCGCGTCGGTGCAGTACGGGTCTGCTCCAGGCGAGTCGGTCCGCCGGACGATGCTGTGACGTCGGTTCGGCCGGGAACGGTCAGCGGGGCCGTGAGTTGGCTCACGGACCCCCCATGACGCTTCCGGCGGCCCGTTTGTGCGGTGCTAGCGTCGCGTGATCTGCCGCGGTCATCTGCCGGAGTAGGCACTCATGCGATTTCCCGAGGAGCCAGTTGTGAGCAAGAGTCCCGTCAAGGTCGCCGTCACCGGAGCAGCCGGGCAGATCGGGTACAGCCTGCTGTTCCGCATCGCCAGCGGCCAGATGCTCGGCGATGACCAGCCGGTGATCCTGTCGCTGCTGGAGATCACACCCGCCCTCGGCGCGCTCGAGGGCGTCGCGATGGAACTCGACGACTGCGCGTTCCCGCTGCTCGCCGGCATCGAGCAGAGCGACGACCCGCACGTGGCATTCGGTGATGCGGCCTATGCCCTGCTCGTCGGCGCGATGCCGCGCAAGGCCGGCATGGAGCGTGGTGATCTGCTCGGAGCGAACGGCAAGATCTTCAAGCCGCAAGGCGAGGCGCTGTCGGCGAGTGCGAAGCCCGACGTGAAGATCCTCGTCGTCGGCAACCCGGCGAACACCAACGCCCTCATCGCCGCGTCGAACGCCTCGACCCTCGATCCCCGGCAGTTCCACGCGATGACCCGGCTCGACCACAACCGTGCGGTGTCGCAGCTCGCGGCGAAGGCCGGGGTGCACAGCACCGACATCAGCAAGCTGACGATCTGGGGCAACCACTCGGCCACCCAGTACCCGGACATCTTCCACGCCGAGATCGACGGCAAGCCCGCGGCCGAGGTCGTCTCCGACCAGGCGTGGCTGGAGAACGACTTCATCCCGACCGTCCAACAGCGGGGTGCGGCGATCATCAAGGCCCGCGGAGCGAGCTCGGCTGCGTCCGCGGCGAATGCGGCCGTGGACCACGTGCGTTCGTGGGCGCTCGGTACGCCGACAGGCGACTGGACGTCGATGGCCGTGGTGTCGGACGGGTCCTACGACGTGCCGGCCGGGCTTATCAGCTCGTTCCCGGTGACGACAGCGGGCGGCGAGGTCAGCATCGTCGGTGGGCTCGACATCTCGGACTTCTCGCGTGAGCGCATCGACGCGTCCGTGACCGAGCTGGCCGCCGAGCGTGACGCGGTGCACGAGCAGGGTCTGATCTAGCGGCTCCTACCCGGGAACCAGGATCGAGAAGACGACCACCGCGCCGCCGATCAGGAGCATGGTGACGGCGTCGAAGATGCGGCCCCGGACGGCGAGCGAGCCCACGTTGTGGGTCGGGAGCACGAGCCGGAGGACCATGGCGAGGATGACCGCGACGCCCACGTACTCCGTGCCGCGGCGCCAGTAGCCGAAGGCGACCGTGAGGAGCCCGACGGCCAGCACGACCAGCACGAGGCCGAGCGCCCACTCCCGCTTGAGGAAGCTCACGACCAGTGACTCAGGCGGCAGCCGTTGATGGGTGCGATCACGCCGGACAGCCTATGACCGAGGTCGGGCCGAGCGCGCGACCCGAACCGGCGACACCACCGGCACGCCCGCCGCCCCAGCACAAGCCTCCGCCGTCACCTCGGGCCGGTCGACCGCTCGCGGCCCGAACCGACGACACCGCGCCGATAAAGCCGGCCGCACCCGGCTCAACCCGATCCCCCGCCGTCACTTCGGGCCAGCCGAGCCCCTCGTGGCCCGAACCGACGACACCACGCCAACAAAGTCGGCGGCACCCGGCTCAACCCGACCCCTCGCCGTCACTTCGGGCCAGCCGAGCCCCTCGCGGCCAGAACCGACGACACCACGCCCACAAGCTCGCCGGGTTCGGGCCAGCCGAGCCCCTCGCGGCCCGAACCGACGACAACCGCGCCGACAAAGCCCGCCGCCCCCGCCCGAACCGATCCGCTGCCGTCACTTCCGGCCGTGACGAGCGTTGTGGATAACTTCCGGCACCGTCGGCGGCGTCTGTGCATCCTGGCGCGTGGCCGAAACCCCGATCACCGTCGTGCACGCTCACGGCGGATGTGTGAGCGCAGCAGAGCTCATCGCGAAGTGCGGTCGACGCGCGCTTCGGACGGCGGTCGCGCTTGGCGACCTCGTCCGCGCCAGGCGAGGGCTCTACGTTGCTCCTGGCCTGTCCGAGCCTCAAGTCGCCGCCGCTCAGGTCCGCGGGATCGTGTCCCACCAGAGCGCAGCGCTGCTCCTCGGCTTCGCCGTTGCCGTCGAGTCCGATCGGCCCCACGTCACGGTGCCCAGGCATCGACACCTTGTGCGCGCCCACGCTCACGTGCACTGGGCGAACCTGGGGTCCGTCGACCACAACGACGGCGTGACCACGGCCGTTCGAACTGTGATCGACTGCGCCCGCACCCTTCCGTTCGGCGAGGCGCTCGTGATCGCGGATTCGGCGCTCCGGCAAGGAAAGGTCGACCGAATGGAGCTACCTAGCGCGGCGGCCGCAGTTCTGGGCCAGGGCCGTGCCGCCGCGATGCGGGTCGCCGAAGCTGCCGACCGGCGCGCCGAGAGCCCACTCGAGTCGCTCGTACGTGCGGTCACCCTCGTGGTCGGGATGCGAGCCGTGCCGCAGGCGAGCATCACCGATGACGTGTTCTTCGCTCGTGTCGATCTGGCGGACCTCGAGCACAGGATCGTGGTCGAGGCCGACAGCTACCTCCACCACGCCACTCGCGAGGGGTTCGAACGTGACTGTCAGCGCTACGACGACCTGGTCGTGCGCGGGTGGCTGGTCCTGCGGTTGACCTGGCGGCAGGTCATGAACGATCCGGAGTGGGTGAAGGCGACGTTGGTTGCGGCCATGCGGCTCGGTCGGACCCGGCGGCGACGCTCCCGACGACAGCCGGTTCCGACTGCTCAAGCGGCCTGACCGCTCAACCTTCGCAACGCTCGCCCGGCTGCCCGCCAGTCCGCCGCACATGAGCGGTTTACTGGCGGCCTTGACGTCGGTCGGGTCCCGCCGCTGGCTGCCACGTCCGGCCCGAACCGACGTCAGGAGCTTCCACACCCCGGCGCTTGGCGTCGACTGGCGCCTTGACGTCGGTTCGGGTCAGTGCATGCGGTAAAAGGCCAGGTAGTCGGCGATCCGGGGATCCTCGGGATCCGCGCCCACCCGACGCAGCACCCGCGACACCGCCGCCGCACCCCCGTACTGCGGGTTCAGGTCACCCCCGAGTGTCATCACCGTCGTCGCCACGTCGATGTAGCGATCCCCCACCCCGAGCCAGCCGACGTCGAGCACCCCGGTGAACGTGAGCGACGCCGGGTCGATCAGCACGTTCGGGCAACAGAAGTCCCCGTGTGTCACCACCAGCCCGGTCGAGAGCGTGTGCGCCGGGTAGCGACTCGGAAACGGGCACGACGAGGCGTCGAGCGCCTGCAGAGCCAGCGAAGCGTCCGCGAAGGCATCCAGCACACGTCCACGATCGTTCGCAGCCCACGGCTCCGACGCGTCCCGCCCGGCAAGCTCGGTCGTGAGCATCCAGCCCGGACCCGCCTCGACCACCGACGGACAGCCGAAGCCGGCCGTCTCGAGCCACGAAAGCCGAGCCACCTCAGCGGCGATGTCGGCGTCGACGCCCGACTTCACGTACAGCGGCGCCAGCCCAGGACGAACGAGCCGATGCACCGTGGCCCCGGACATCCCGCCGGTGACAGGCAGAACCTCCGCGCCGTAGCGCCGGGCCAGCTCGTGGACGGTCAGTGGAAGAAGTGCCGCGCGCCGGTGAGGTACATCGTCACGCCGGCCGCCTCCGCCGCGGCGATGACCTCCTCGTCGCGAATCGACCCACCGGGCTGCGCAACGGCGGAAACCCCCGCAGCCAGCAGCACCTCGAGCCCGTCGGCGAACGGGAAGAAGGCGTCCGACGCGGCCACGGACCCAGCCGCACGGTCCCCGGCACGGGCGACAGCGAGCTTGGCCGAGTCGACCCGGTTGACCTGGCCCATCCCGACCCCGACTGTCGCACCGCCGGAAGCCAGCAGGATCGCGTTCGACTTGACCGCCCGGCACGCCCGCCACGCGAACAGCAGGTCGGCTAGCCCAGCCGCCGACAACGCGGGGCCGCAGGCGAGCTTCCAGTTGGCCGGATCGTCGCCCTCGGCGTCGAGGACATCCACCGTCTGCATCAGCATCCCGCCCGAGATCCCCCGCGTCTCGACGCCGCCTACCGGGGTGAGCGGCACGGTCAGCAGCCGCAGGTTCTTCTTCTTCGTCAGGATCGCCAACGCCTCGGGCTCGAACGACGGCGCGACGACGACCTCGGTGAAGATCGGCGCGATCTGCGTGGCGAGCTCGGCCGTCACCGGCCGGTTCGTGGCGATCACGCCGCCGTAGGCCGACACCGGGTCGCACGCGTGTGCGCGCGAGTGGGCAAGCGCGATCGCTGAGTCGGAACCGCCGACGACCGTCGCGATCCCGCACGGGTTGGCGTGCTTGATGATCGCCACCGTCGGGTCCGCGAACCCGAGCGCGGTCCGGCGCGCAGAATCCGCGTCGACGTAGTTGTTGTACGACATCTCCTTGCCGTGCAGCTGAACCGCCTGCGCGAGGCCGGGCACCGGAACGTAGCCGGACTCGTAGACGGCAGCCCGTTGGTGCGGGTTCTCGCCGTACCGCAGGACGGCCTTGCGGTTCCACGTCGCGCCCGCCCACGCCGGGAAGCCGGCGCCGTCGGAGGTGTCGGCGACGACATTGCCCAACCAGGACGCGACATTCACGTCATAGGTCGCCGTAGAAACGAACGCCTCGGCCGCCAGTCGCTGTCGCTCGGCCAGCGTGAAGCCACCACCGGCAAGGGCGGCAACCAGCGCCGGATACTGCGCCGGGGACGTAACCACGGCCATGCTCGCGTGGTTCTTCGCCGACGCCCGCACCATCGCCGGGCCGCCGATGTCGATCTGCTCGATGCACTCATCCGGCGAAGCACCTGACGCAACCGTGTCGGTGAACGGGTAGAGGTTGCTCACCAGCAGGTCGAACGACTCGATGCCCAACTCGACCAGCGAGGCGACGTGTGACGGGTTGTTCTGGTCGGCCAGCAACCCGGCGTGGACTTTGGGATGCAGCGTCTTCACCCGGCCGTCGAGCGTCTCCGGGAACCCGGTCAGCTCTTCCACCGGTGTCACCGGCACCCCGGCAGCCGCCATCGTCGAGGCGGTCGAGCCGGTCGAGACGATCGCCACCCCGGCCGCCGTCAGAGCCTGCGCGAGCTCGACCAGCCCGGTCTTGTCATACACCGACACGAGCGCTCGGCGAATGGGCCGCCGCCCGTCGCCAGGCAATGCGGCAGTAGGAGTTGATGAGCTCATGACCCGATCACGACCTTTCGTCCGACGATCTGGAAACCGTTCCGCACGAGCCGCCCGACGGCGTCGACCACGAGGGAGCGCTCGGCCACCTTGATGCGCTCGTGCAAGCTCTCGACCGTGTCGTCGTCCTCCACCGGCACCGCCGTCTGCGCGATGATCGGCCCTGAATCCACGCCTGAATCGACGAAGAACAACGTCGCCCCGGTCACCTTGACCCCGTACGTCAGCGCGTCGCCCGCGCCGTGCATGCCGGGGAAGGACGGCAGCAACGCGGGATGGGTGTTGACGACACGCCCGCCGAAGCGGGCCAAGAACTCCGGCCCGGCGAGTTTCATGAAGCCCGCCAGGACGACGAGATCCGGCGCGAAACGGTCGACGGCGGCGGTGAGGGCGACGTCCCAGGACTCGCGGGTGGGGTGGTCGGGTACCCGCTCGGAGAATGTGGGGATGCCGTGCCGACGGGCCCGGTCGAACGCCTCGAGCTTCGTCCGGTCGGCGCCGAACGCCACCACCTCAGCGCCGTAGGACGGGTTCGCGCAGGCATCGACGAGAGCCTGGGCGATGCTGCCGGAGCCCGAGACCAGGCACACGAGACGAGCCGGCACCGGTGGACTCCCTCGGATCGGCGAACGGACGGGCAGTGACCTGAGATGATCCACGCAGTGGACCACCGCCCGCACCGGTGCGTCACGATATCCGACCAGCCCCCGACCCCGAGGAGCACCTCGTGAGTTCGCCGTTCGGCACGCCGGACCGACCCTTCGGCACGCCGCGGACCGCCCCTGACGGCAAGTCCCGCCGGACCGGCCTGGTGTCTGGTCTGATCTCGCTGCCGGCCACCGTCCTGTTCTTCCCGGTCGGACTCGTCCTCGGCGTGCTGGCGATCATCACGGCCATCCGCGCTCTGCGTAAGGGCGGCCCGACAGTCGTGGGCCGAGCCATCGTCGGCCTCCTGGCCGGCGCCTTCTCGACGGTGCTCGCGTTGTTGTGCATCGCGTTCATCATCGGTTTGTGGCCGCAGTACAAGGCATTCACCACCTGCCAGAACACGGCCGTGACGATCCAGGACAAGAACGTCTGCCAGAACCAGCTGCGCGCCGACATCGAGCACCGCTTCGGGCTCGCGCCGAACTCGATCCCGCGGATCCCTTGAGGCGACGACGGCCGGGACGGACACTCAGCCCGACAGCACCGATCCGTCGGCCACGGTAGGCGTGGACGACGCCCGGACGGTCACCGAACCGCGAACGACGACGCCTGCACCGAACTGCACGTCACCATCGACGACGAAGCGCTCCGCATCGACCAGCGACGGCACACCTGAGGGGAACCGGACCTCGTAGTCGTCCATCAGCTTGTAGTACGCATCGTCGAGCGCCACGAACGGATCGTCACGCCCGTCGCGCTCGGCGGCCTTCACCACCCGGCCGTCGGAGCGCCGCACATACACGTCCGAGCGCAGCACGGTCAGGTCGTTGGTGCTCTTCACCGGCACGAACCGGTCCCGGTCCACGTGCACGGACGCGGCCCCGTCGAACGCCTGCACCGCGGCCCCCATCGCAGCCTCGATCTGGATCACCGACGGCGTGGTCTCGTCAGCGGGATCGACTGTCTTCACGTTACGGATCAACGGCAGCCCGAGCACCCCACCGGTCGCGTCGAGAACCCGGGCCAGCGCACGCAGATCGACCCACAGGTTGTTGCTGTTGCAGTAGCGGTGCTTGCTCAGGTCGGCCATCGCGTCCAGGTCGGCCTCGGCGGTCTGCGCGGTCTCCCGCAGGATGAGCCGGCCGTCGCTGCGGCGGACGGCGAGGTGGCCGCCCTTGCGGTCGGCCGGTGTCCGGACGCACGACTCGATCGCGAACGGCAGGTTGTTGGACGCCACCCAGCCGGCGATGGTGGCGTTCGCGGTGGCGCCGAGGTTGTCGGCGTTGGAACAGAACGCGTACCGGTAGCCCTTGGCCAGCAGGAGATCGAGCAGGCCGGAACTGCGCAGCGCCGGGTAGAGGTCGGCGTGCCCGGGTGGACACCATTCGAGCGAGGGATCCGCCGGCCAGCTGACGGGCTCGAGGGTGTCCTCGGTGAGCTTGGGCTCGCGGTTCTGCAGGAAATCCAACGGGAGCCCGTCGACCGGCAGATCCGGATAGGCGGCGAGCGCGGCCAGGCTGTCGTCGCGGGTGCGGAAGCTGTTCATCAGCACCAGCGGCAGCGCGATGTCGTGCTCTGCACGCAGGGCGAGCACCTGCTCGACGATCAGGTCGAGGAAGCTGCGGCCGTCCTTGACCGGCAGCAGCGACTTCGCCCGGTCGAGTCCCATCGACGTCGCCAGGCCGCCGTTGAGCTTGATCACGACGGTGTGAGCGAGGGCGGCACGCGCCACCGCGGGGTCGACGACGAGGTCGCCGAGGTAAGGCAGCTCGGGCAACGGCGAGATCAACGACTCCGGGATCAGTCCGGTCGCACCCGAGGCCAATTCGCCGTAGTAGTGCTCGAACACCGCGAGCGCGTCGTCGCCGGCGCCGTCGGCTCGCATCTTGGCGAGGGCGGCGTCCAGTCCAGGCTGCGTCGTCTGCGTCACCGGACAAACCTAGCGGGCGAACCCGGCCACTCCGCAGACTCGCGCTCAGCGAACATCTCGCGCAGGATGAGCCACAGCCGGAAAGTCCGGAGGGTCCGGAGACGAACGGATGAACCGGTGGAGGCACGCGTGAAGAAGGCGTCCACTCTCCGTGACGTCGCCGACGAAGCCGGCGTGTCGCTCTCCACGGCCTCGAAGGTCCTCAACGGCACCGGACGGGCCGCCCCCGCCACCCGGGACCGCATCTTCGCGACCGCTGAGCGTCTCGACTTCCGTCCCGACGCGCTGGCCAAGTTCTTCGCCACCGGCAAGAGCTTCACGGTCGGTGTGCTCTCCGACGAGGAACCACGCGGGTTCGCCATGCCGGTGCTGATCGGCGCGCAGAAGGCGCTCGGGCAACGCGACCTGGCCGCGCTCACCTACTACGCCGACGCGACCGATCCCGACTCGCACCGCGAGTACATCCGCAAGCTCCGCGCCCGCCGCGTCGACGGGGTGCTCGCCGTCGGCGGCACTCCCGACGTAACCGTCCCCTCGCTCCGCGCCGGCTTCACGGCGCCGGTCGTCTACGCCTTCCTTCGATCCAAGCGGCCGGACGACATCGTGGTGGTTCCCGACGGTGAGATGGCCGGCCGGCTCGCCGCCGAGCACCTGCTCACACTCGGGCGCCGGCGGGTTGCGCACATCACCGGCGAGAAGACGCATCCGGCCGTTCAGGACCGGCTCCGCGGGCTCACCCGCACGCTGTTCGGGGCCGGCTGTCCGCTCGCGCTGGATGAGCCGATCTACGGCGACTGGTCGCGCGAGTGGGGATATCACGCCGCGCAACGTGTCCTCGCGTCGATCGACCGGGTGGACGCGATCTTCTGCGGCAACGACAAGATCGCCCTCGGTCTCCGCGAAGCGCTACGCGAGGTCGGCGTCCGGGTGCCCGACGACATCGCCATCGTCGGCTACGACAACTGGAGCCGGCTCTCCGACGACCGGGACTACTCGTTGACGACGATCGACCCGAACCTGCAGCACCTCGGCGCCGTCGCGGTCGAGCAGTTGGTGCAGGCGATGGACGGGCACGGCGTCCCGGGCCTGCACACGACGCCGTGCACGCTCATCCCCGGCGCGTCGACGGGCGCATCGACCGGCGCGCCCCAGCCGATCGCACCCCGATCGGCACCCGCCGAGCTCAAGCTGGCGTGATCGCGGCCAGCGCCTCGAGCGTGGCACGGGCTCCGTGCTCGTGCAGGGATGCGAGCGCCCACGTGTAGGCCTCGACGAAGCGGGGCTGGTCGACCAGATCGCCGAAGATGCCGCGGTCGGACACGAACGCGAGCGGGTCGGTGCGATTCCGGGTCGCGTTGGCGTGCACCCGCTCCGCGAGCTGGTCGACGATCTCGATCAGCTCACCGTCCTCGTCCGAACCCTCGGCGTACCGGGCCCAGCTGGCCACGATCGCGGCGGAGAGGGCGATGGGACCGTCGGCGGCGAGTTGCCAGCGGATGACCGGGACCAGCCATTTCGGTATGCGGTCGGAACTCTCGGCGCACAGCCGGGCGATCGTGTCGCGGACCTCGCCGTTGGAGAACCGCTCGATCAGCGTCCGCTTGTAGACGTCGAGATCGATGCCGGGAACCGGTTCGAGGGTCGGTGTGGCTTCGAGGTTCATGTAGTCGAGGAGGAACCGGGAGAACAGCGGGTCCTGCGCGGCTTCGTGCACGAGCCGGTAGCCGGCCAGGTAACCGAAGTAGCAGATGCCCTGATGGCTCGCGTTGAGCAACCGCAGCTTCATCAGCTCGTACGGTTCGACGTCGGCGACGAGCTGGGCGCCGACCTCCTGGTAGGCGGGCCGGCCGGTCGGGAAGTGGTCCTCGAGGACCCACTGGGTGAACGGCTCGCACACCACCGGCCATGCGTCGTCGACGCCGAAGCGCTCCGCCACCTCGGCCCGGTCGGCGTCGGTGGTGACGGGGGTGATGCGGTCGACCATCGCGTTCGGGAAGCTCACGTGCGCTTCGATCCAGTCGGCCAGGCCGGGATCGCGCAACCGGGCGAAGGCCGTGAACACCTTGCGGGACAGGGTTCCGTTGCCTTGGAGGTTGTCACACGAGTTGACGGTGAACGGCAGGATGCCCCGGGCCCGTCGACGCGCCAGCGCCTCGGTGACGAAGCCGAACACGGACTTCGGGGCTGCGGCGGCCCGGACGTCGTGGACGACGAGCGGGTTGGTGACGTCGAACTCGCCGGTTACGTGGTCGATGTTGTAGCCGCCCTCGGTGACGGTCAGCGACACGATCCGGACGTCGGGGTCGGCCATCATCTCGAGCACGGCCTCGGGGCTGTCGGGGGCGTAGAGGTACCGGATGATCGAGCCGACGACCCGAGCGTCTCGGCTTCCGTCAGGGGCCTTGAGCACCAGCGTGTACAGCCCGTCCTGGCGCTCGAGGGCGTCGCGCATCCGCTCGTCGAACGGCAGCAGCCCGACGCCGCAGATGCCCCAGTCGAGTGCCTGCCCGTCGTTTATCAGACGGTCGAGGTACATCGCCTGGTGGGCGCGATGGAATCCGCCGACGCCGAAGTGGACGATGCCGACCTTGACGTCTTCGCGGGCGTAGGACGGAACCGCCACCCGCGCTCCGATCGACGCAAGCGTGGACGCGTTCAGCGGTATCGCTTCGCGTGCGGTCACAGCGTTCGGCCTGCCTTCCGGAACCCGATCAGTCCCGCTCGAGGACGTGTTCGGCCTGGAAGCCGAGCAGGGTCTTGGCGACGGTGAGGTCGATCAGCATCTCGTGGCCGACGAACGGGCGCAGTCGCGGGACGTCCGGTGCCCACTTGTCCAGCAACTCCTGGGTGGGTTCGTCGAAGTAGGTGTCCGGGGCCGCGAGCAGCACCGGATGCACGCCGGAGATCGGCATCGTCAACGACAGGTAGACGGCCCGGGCGGCGTCGCGGACGTCGAGGTAGGACCAGCCCTCACGCAGCGTCGCGTCCGGGTTCTCCGTCACGTGGCCGGTCATCGCCTTGATGCGTTCCATGGGTGCCGTGAACGGGAACCGGAAGGCGACGATGTCGATGCCCCAGCGCCGCCAGGCCATCCGTGCGGTCCACTCGTCCGACTGCTTCGACAGGGAGTACCAGTCGTCGATGTCGGTGGGGATCTTCTCGTCCAGCGGGAAGTAGGCGGGCATCGGCCGATGGCTGTTGAAGATCACCCCGTAGGCGTTGATGCTGCTCGCGATCGCTGCCCGCTTGATCCCGGCCGCTCCCGCCTGCGCGAGCACGTTGAACGTCGACACCACGTTCGTGCTGTAAACGTCGTAGGGCGTTCCGGCGGACGGATGCGCGAGCGCCGCCAGGTGCACGACGGCGTCGACCGGCGGCAGGTCGGTGCCGCTCGCGTCGAGAGCGGCGGCGATGTCGGGTTCCTTCGTCGAGTCGCCGACGAGGAGCCGCTCGGCCTCGAAACCGTCCGGGTAGTCGACGTTGGAGAAGGCGGTGACCGCCACCCCTTCGGCACGCAGGTGCCTGGTCACATGACTACCGATATTGCCTGCTGCGCCCGTGACGAGGACGTGTCGGGGTTCGATCACCTGCGGACTCTAATGCCACGCCCTGTCAGCCACCACAGCGTCGAGCCGACCGCGCCGGTGAGTCCGAACCAGGCCACCGACAACGCCAGTGTGGACAGCGCCGGTGCGCCGATCAGCGACAGCCGCCCGTCGCCCCAGGCGCCACCGGAGAACAGGATGAGACCCGTCGTCAGGACTGCAGCGGCGAGCCCGGTGAGGACGCCGCGCAGTGCCGCGCGGTCGATCGACAGGGCCCGCCAGTCGTCGTCGTGGCGGACCGCGTAGCGAATTGCGGCAGCGAGTCCGAGCACCCCCGCGACGACGCAGATGGAGTAGGCGAACGCCATCGTCACCGGCGGTTGACCCGGGCTCGGCAGTGCGGCCAGCAGCGGCAGCGCAGGCACCTTGCCGAGTTCGACGACCATCGGCGACACCATGGTCTGGGTCCCGATCGCGAATCCCGGACCGAGTAGGTACGCCGCCCCGAAGGCGGCCGCGTTCGGGAGCAGGGCCAGGCAGACCAGTGCCAGGACGACGGTCGAGAACCAGCCGCCCGAGTAGAGCGCGAACAGCGCGTCGAGTCGCTGACGGTGCAGTACCAGGCTGACGACGGTGAGGAGGAGCCCACCCGCGACGATCGCGCCGGCACCGGCCAGCGCCCCGACCGCGCCGGCGCGTACCGGCATCGGCACCAGCACGCGCAGCTCACCGACGAGTTGAGGACTGCGCCGGATCATCGCGAGACCGCCGACCAGCACGGCCGCGACGAAGCCGGCGACGAACGCCAGGAACGGGTCGGCGTGCGAACCACCGCCCTGGGCCAGCGCGGCCGTCAGCAGCAACCCGGCGCCGTAGATCCCGCCGAGACCGCCGGCGGCCTTGGCGGCGTCGAGCCAGTTGAGGACGAGCGCGTGCCGCGCGATCCGCCCACCGGCGGCGGCCAGGGTAGCGACGATCGCGACCGTGACGCCGAGCGGGGCGACCGTCATCGGGCTGCCGGCCAGCGTCACCGGGACGTGGTGACCTGACAGCCAGAGGTGCAGTCCGACCTGCAGCGCGGCCGGTGCCGAGCCGCCGTCACCGTGCCAGGTGGATGTCAGCCAGGACAGCACCGCGAGTCCGGCGAACGGGACGATGCCGAGGACGAGCGCGGCGGCTCCGGCGAGCACGACCACCACGGACAACGGCCGGTGCTCGTGGCCCGGCGTGCCGGTTGCCACCAGCGCCTGTCCGGGACTTCGCGGTCTGGAGGCGAGGACGGTCACCGTCCCCATGGTGTCAGCGCGAAGTCGCCAGGCCCGGCATTTACACGCCCGGCAATTACACGCCCGACAGGATGGTCCGCATCAGTTCGGCCGTCTCGCTCGGCGTCTTGCCGACCTTGACACCGGCGGCCTCGAGGGCTTCCTTCTTGGCCTGTGCGGTTCCCGACGAGCCGGAGACGATGGCGCCCGCGTGGCCCATGGTCTTGCCCTCGGGAGCGGTGAAGCCGGCGACGTAGCCGACCACGGGTTTGGTCACGTTCGTCCGGATGAAATCGGCAGCGCGCTCCTCGGCGTCGCCGCCGATCTCGCCGATCATCACGATCGCCACGGTGTCAGGGTCGGCCTCGAATGCCTGGAGCGCGTCGATGTGGGTGGTGCCGATGATCGGGTCGCCGCCGATACCGATGGCGGTGGAGAAGCCGATGTCACGCAGCTCGTACATCATCTGGTAGGTCAGCGTGCCGGACTTGCTGACGAGTCCGATCGGGCCGGTACCGCTGATGTTGGCCGGCGTGATGCCGACGAGGGACTCCCCCGGGGTGATGATGCCCGGGCAGTTCGGGCCGATGATGCGGGTTTTGTTGCCCTTGGCCTGCGCGTACGCCCAGAACTCGGCGGAGTCCTGCACCGGCACGCCTTCGGTGATGATGACCAGCAGCGGGATCTCGGCGTCGATGGCCTCCATCGCCGCGTCCTTCGCGAACGGCGCCGGGACGAAACTGATGGACACATCCGCGCCGGTTGCCTCGATCGCCTCGGCGACGGTGCCGAAGACCGTGAGGTCACGACCTTCGTGTGTCACCGTCTGGCCGGACTTGCGCGCATTGACGCCGCCGACCACGTTCGTGCCGGCCCTGAGCATCAGCGGGGTGTGCTTGGAGCCCTCCCCGCCGGTGATGCCCTGGACGATGACCTTGGAATCGTTGGTCAGAAAAATCGACATGACTGTTCTCTTCTCCGGGGTTCTCGGGCTCTTCGCCGGTTACCGGCTGGCCAGTTCGGCGGCACGGTCGGCGGCGCCGTCCATCGTGTCGACGAGCGTGACGAGCGGGTGCGCGGCCGCCGCAAGGATCGCGCGGCCTTCGTCGACCTTGTTGCCGTCCAGCCGGACGACCAGCGGCTTGGTGGCGGTGTCGCCGAGGATCTCCAGGGCGCTGACGATGCCATTGGCGACCGCGTCGCAAGAGGTGATACCGCCGAAGACGTTGACGAACACCGCTTTCACCTGCGAGTCACCGAGGATGACGTCGAGGCCGTTGGCCATCACCTCGGCGGACGCGCCGCCACCGATGTCGAGGAAGTTGGCGGGCTTCACCCCGCCGTACTTCTCGCCGGCGTATGCGACGACGTCGAGGGTGGACATGACGAGGCCCGCGCCGTTGCCGATGATGCCGACCGACCCGTCGAGCTTGACGTAGTTGAGGCCCTTGGACTTCGCCTTCGCCTCCAGGACGTCGGCGGCCGCGCTGTCCTCGAACGCCGCGTGGTCGGCGTGCCGGAACGCGGCGTTCTCGTCGAGGGAGACCTTGCCGTCGAGCGCTTCCAGGGTGCCGTCGCCCAGCAACGCGAGCGGGTTGACCTCCACCAGCGTGGCGTCCTCCTCGACGAACACCGTCCAGAGCGATTTCGCCAGCGCGACGGCGCCGTCGGTCAGCTCGGCCGGGAAGCCGGCGGTCGCGACGATCTCGCGTGCCTTGGCGTCGTCGACACCGACGCCCGCGTCGATCGGGATCTGCTTCACCGCGTCGGGGTTGGCGTGCGCGACCTCTTCGATCTCGACGCCGCCCTCGACGCTCGCGATGCACAGATAGGAGCGGTGCGTCCGGTCGACCAGGTAAGAGAAGTAGTACTCGGCCTTGATGTCGGCGGCCGGCGCGATCAGCACCCGGTTCACCGTCAGGCCCTTGATCTGCATGCCGAGGATGTCGGTGGCCCGGTCGAAGGCGTCCTCGGGGGTCGGGGCGAACTTGACGCCACCGGCCTTACCCCGGCCGCCGGCCTTGACCTGGGCCTTCACGACGACGGCGGTGCCGATCTGCGCGGCGCCGGCCCTGGCCTCGTCGGGGGTCTCGGCGACGACGCCGACGGCGACCGCGACGCCGTGCCGGGCGAAGAGCTCCTTCGCCTGGTATTCCATGAGGTCCACGCGGAGTTTCCTCTCGTCGAAAGTCGAGCCGGACACCCGGGCAGGGGCACCGGCGCCGCCCAGACTCTAGCCCTGCCCGGATGTGCCCGAGGTCGCGGCCGGATCGGGTTCGCCGCCGCCGAGGTGGGTGTGTACCCAGTCCACGATGGCCGTCGTCGGCGCGCCGGGAGTGAAGATCGCCGCGACTCCGAGGTCGCGCAGCGCGGTGATGTCGTCCTCGGGCACGATGCCGCCGCCGAACACCACGATGTCGTCCGCGCCACGCTCGCGGAGCAGATCGAGCACCCGCGGGAACAGCGTCATGTGCGCGCCGGAGAGGATCGAGAGACCTATCGCGTCGGCGTCCTCCTGGATGGCGGTGGCCACGATCTGCTCCGGCGTCTGGTGCAGGCCGGTGTAGATGACCTCGACCCCCGCGTCGCGAAGTGCACGCGCGACGACCTTGGCCCCGCGGTCGTGCCCGTCGAGTCCGGGCTTCGCGACGACGACGCGGATCCGGCCCATGTGCCGCAGCGTAAACCCCGCACCCCGCACTCCGAGTGCACAGCGGCGCGACCATTTTGGGCCGAAGTTGCTGTGAGCTGCAGCACGTCGCCCCGACTGATCGCGCAATCAGCGTTACCGGACCGTAATCACTCGGTTAACGTGTCCGGCGTTGTCAGTAGGGCCCAACGGGACCGTTCCTCGCTCCCGGACATGTCCTCCCTGAGCGTGCACCGTGGGGGCGGGACGTGTTCGACGAGCGAAAGGTCGCCTGTGCGAGGCGCTTCACCACTTACTCAGCAGTCGCATGCCGCCGAGACCGGCCGGCACGCAAAACCCGGCCGGCACCGCAGGGTCAGCTCCCGTGCACGGGTCCTGGGACTTCCGCTGGTCCCCGCCGTGGGCATCGCCGGCGCACTCGTGCTCGTCGCCGGCGGGACCGCCGCCGCTGCCACGGCCGACTCGAAGACCGCCGAGCTGACGACCTCGCTGGCGGGCGGCAGTCCGAACGCCCTCGCCCAGGACGACCTACGCAATGCGGCTGCGAACCGGGCCGACCGCACCCGCACCGCCCAGGTGAGCGCCGCCGCGGCCGCCGGTGAACACGTCGCGCAGCAGCGGGCCGCCTGGCTCGCGAAGTCGACGGCGTCGCAGCGCGCGCTGGCGCTGAAGCTCAGTACCGAGATCGTCGGGGGCGACGAGGTCGATCTCACCGCCTCGACGCTCGCGACCAAGAAGGCGGCCCTCGAACGGGCTGCCGCCACAGTGAAGACCGCCACAGCGGCGAAACCCACGGCGAGCGCCGCCGTGACCGTCGTGAGCACGAGCGGCCGGTACGTCCTGCCCGTCAGCTCCGGCGTCAATTCCGACACCTTCGGCAGGACCGGTGTGCACTGGGCGAACCGCCACACCGGCCAGGACTTCCCGGTCCCTCTCGGCACCGACGTCCGCGCCGTCAGCTCCGGGAAGGTCCTCGAAACGGGCTGGGCCGGCGCGTTCGGCAACCGGATGAGACTGCTCCTCGATGACGGCACCGAGATCTGGTACTGCCACCTGTCGTCCTACGTCGTCACGAGCGGGCGGGTCAGCGCCGGTCAGATCGTGGCGCGCTCGGGCAGCACCGGCAACTCGACCGGGCCGCACCTGCACATGGAAGTGCACCTGAACCAGAACCCGGTGGCGTCGGATCCGTTGAACTGGCTGCGGTCCAAGGGCCTGTCGATCTGAGCGTCAGCCCACCTTCTCCACGGGCGCGTACCTCAACAGCAGCTTCCGGACGCCGGACGAACCGAAGTCGACGGTGGCCTGGGACGATTCGCCCGCTCCCGCGGTCGCGACGACGGTGCCGAGCCCGTACTTGTCGTGGGTGACACGGTCCCCCGGTGCCAGGTTCGGGATGGGGCCGACCCGCTTCGCGGCGCCGAAGCTCGGGGTCACCGCAGGCTGACCCGGCTGTCGCGGCGTCGGGCGTCGTCCGCCGTAGCGTCCCTGCTCGGCGGCGAGTGCCGACGCCGACCGTGAATTCCAGCTCGAGCTGGCCTGCTCGGTGCGCCGCCAGTCGATCAGCTTGTCCGGTATCTCGGTCAGGAACCGGCTGGCCGGGTTGGCCTGCGGCGCACCCCACGCACTGCGGACCTGGGCACGGGAGATGTGGAGGCGCTGACGCGCACGGGTGATGCCGACGTAGGCGATCCGGCGTTCCTCCTCGAGCTCGGTCGGATCGGCCAGCGAGCGCGCGTGCGGGAACACCCCGTCCTCGAGCCCGGTCAGGAACACGACGTCGAACTCGAGCCCCTTGGCGGTGTGCAGGGTCATCAGGGTGACGACGCCGTCGGAGTTCTCCGGGATCGCATCGGCGTCGGCCACGAGCGCTACCCGCTCGAGGAACGCGGGCAGTGAGCCGGGGATCGGGTCGAACGCGGCGTCGTCGTTCGGGTCGGTGACCTCGACGTCGACCTGAACAGGGACGTTGCCGGCCTCGGCCTCGGCCTGCTCGGTGAACTCGCGAGCCACCGCGATCAGCTCGTCGAGGTTCTCCACCCGGGTGGCGTCTTGTGGGTCGTCGGAGTTCTCCAGCTCGGTCCGGTAGCCCGACAGCGTCAGCAATGTCTCGACGATCTCGGCGGGCGCCGTCCCGTCGGTGACCATCTCGGTCAGCTTGTCGAGGATGGCCACGAACGCGGCGATCGCCTTGGCCGAACGGGTCGCCAGCGCGGGCATCTCGTCGACGCGGCGCAGCGCCTCGTTGAAGGTGATGCCGGCGCGGCCGGCGAGCGCCTGGATCTCTTCCTGGGCGCGGTCGCCGATGCCGCGCTTGGGCACGTTGAGTATCCGCAGGAGCGACACCGTGTCGGCCGGATTCACCAGCACACGGAGGTAGGCGAGCGCGTCACGGATCTCGCGCCGCTCGTAGAAGCGGACGCCGCCGACGACCTTGTACGCCATCCCGACCCGGATGAAGACCTCTTCGAACACGCGGCTCTGCGCGTTGGTGCGGTAGAAGACGGCAACGTCGGAGGGGGTGACGGCCTTCGCGTCGACCATCTTGTCGATCTCGTCGGCGACCCACTGGGCCTCGTCGTGCTCGTCCTCGGCGACGTAGCCGACGATCGCGTCGCCGGCGCCGGAATCGGTCCACAGGTTCTTCGGCCGGCGGCCGGCGTTGAGGGCGATGACCGCGTTGGCGGCGGACAGGATCGTCTGGGTGGAGCGGTAGTTCTGCTCGAGCATGATCGTGGTGGAGTCGGGGAAGTCCTGCTCGAACTGGAGGATGTTGCGGATCGTCGCGCCGCGGAAGCCGTAGATCGACTGGTCGGCGTCCCCGACGACCATCAGCTCGGACGGCTCGCTCGGACCGTTCGGGTCGGCCAGCTGGCGGATCAGCTCGTACTGCGCGTGGTTGGTGTCCTGGTACTCGTCGACGAGGACGTGGCGGAAGCGGCGGCGGTAGTGCTCGACGACGTCGGGGAACGCCTGGAACAGGTTGACCGTCGTCATGATGAGGTCGTCGAAGTCGAGGGCGCCGGCTTGCTTGAGCCGCTGCTGGTAACCGATGTAGGCCTGCGCGTAGATCTCGTCGAGCGGGCCGTCGGCGCGCTCGGCCGCCTGCTCGGAGTCGACCAGTTCGTTCTTGTGGTTGCTGATCCAGTTCAGGATCGCCCGCGGGCTGTGCCGTTTGAGGTCGAGGTCGAGGTCACGGCCGACCATCGAGATGAGCCGCCGGGAGTCGGCGTCGTCGTAGATCGAGAACGAGCTGGAGAAGCCGACATGGCCGATCTCGCGACGCAGGATGCGTACGCAGGACGAGTGGAACGTGCTCACCCACATACCGTCGACACGGCGCCCGACGAGCTCGCCGACCCGCTCACGCATCTCACCGGCGGCCTTGTTGGTGAAGGTGATCGCGAGCACCGAGCCTGGATGGGCGTGCCGCGGACCGACCAGCCAGCCGATCCGTCGCGTGAGCACGCGGGTCTTGCCCGACCCCGCGCCCGCGACGACGAGCAGCGGCTTCCCCTCGTGCACGACGGCCGCGCGCTGAGGCTCGTTCATGCCCTCGAGAATCGCCCGCGCACGCTCCGTGTCGGCGTCGGTGGGGCGCTCGTCGGGGAGCACCGCGGCGCCACCGCCGGCCGGAGCCAGGACAGTCGGAGCCCGTCGCACCACCGGCTGCCCGGGTACCTCGGCGTACCTCGACAGCCGCTCCGCCAACCGGGCCACCGCAGGCGACGGAGCACCCGTTCCGGCGGCTTCCGAAGGCGTTTGCGGCATGGTGACCTCAACCCTAACCGGCACCTCGGACAACCGGCGTCGTCGTCCGTGACGACCCGGATCGCGTCGCCGGCTCACCCCGACGACGGCCGATAGGCTGCACGGATGACCACGGATCCGCGCGACGACGTGACCACTGCTCTGCCTGTGACGGTCATCCCGGACGAGGAGATCGACCGCGTTCTCGTCGTCGCCGCCCACCCCGACGACGCCGACTTCGGCTCCGCCGGAGCGGTGGCGACGTGGACGAAGCGCGGCATCGAGGTCAGCTATCTCATCCTCACCGACGGTCAGGCCGGCGGCTTCGACGAGAGCATCGACCGGGCGGAGATCCCGGCGATCCGGCGGGCGGAGCAGACGAAGGCGGCCGCCGAGGTCGGGGTCACCGACGTTCACTACGCCGGGTACGTCGACGGCGAACTCGAGGTGTCGCACGCGTTGGTACGCGACATCGTCCGGGTGATCCGGCAGGTCCGTCCCCAACGGATGGTGTTCCAGAGCCCGGCCCGACGCTTCGACGTCGTCGCTGCCAGTCACCCCGACCACCTGGCTGCCGGCGAGGCGACCATCCGCGCCCTCTACCCGTTCAGCCGCAACCCGTTCGCATACCCCGAACTCGTCGCCGACGAGAAGCTCGAGGCGTGGACGGTGCGGGAGATGTGGCTCACCGCGCACCCCACCCAGAACCATGCGGTGGACGTCACCGACGTGGTGGAGGCCAAGCTGGCGGCGATCTTCGCGCACGAGTCTCAGCATGCTGATCCGGCGCTGGTGCGGGGCTGGGTGAACAGCTGGCTGACGTCGGTGGCCGCCGAGTTCGGCCTCGGCGAAGGCCGGCTGGCCGAGGGCTTCGCCGTCTTCCCGACCGGCTGAACCGGCTTTGCCGGCCACCGCCGGCCCGGCGCTTGTGCACAGTTCGTGGTCGCAGTGCTAGAGGAGTCGGCGGTCCGCGGCCCAGCGGGTGAGTTCGTGCCGCGACGACAGCTGCAGTTTGCGCAGGACGTGCGAGACGTGGGTCTCGACGGTCTTGACCGAGATGAACAACTCCTTCGCGACCTCCTTGTAGGCGTAGCCGCGGGCGATCAGCCGCATCACCTCACGTTCGCGGGGCGAGAGCCGGTCGAGGTCGGAATCGATCGCCGGCACATCGATCGCCCCAGCGAACGCGTCCAGGACGAACCCCGCGAGCCGTGGCGAGAAGACCGCGTCCCCGCCGGCGACCCGCTGGATCGCGTCCACCAGCTCCGGCCCGGTGATGGTCTTGGTGACATACCCGCGGGCACCCGCGCGGATGACGCCGATGACGTCCTCGGCCGCGTCGGAGACCGACAGTGCCAGGAAGGCGGTGACAGTCCCGCGCTCGAACACGCGCCGGACGACCTCGGTCCCGCCGCCGCCGGGCATGTGGACGTCGAGCAGCACCACGTCGGGTGGATCAGCCAGGATCGCCGCGACGGCCGAGTCGACGTCCTCGGCCTCGCCGATGATCTCGACGGAGTCGCCGAGTTCGGTCCGGACGCCGGTTCGGAACATCGCGTGGTCGTCGACGATCAGGACCCGCCGACGGCCGCTCAGTTCGCTCACGTGGGCTGCCTCTCGGGGGTGCGTGCGGCGCGGGCGGGACCGGTGGCGCCGGCGGCACTTGCGGTGCCGGTCGCCGGGACATCCTCGGCGGGTGTGGGCGACGACGCCGACGGTGGGGGCGGTGCGGGCGACGGAGGGGGCGGTGCGGGCGACGGAGTCAGCGGCATCCGCAGCCGCACCTCGGTGCCGTAGCCCGCTTCGCTGCGGATCATCGCGGTCCCGCCGTGGCGCTGCATCCGCGCGAAGATGCTGCCCCGCACGCCCATCCGCTCGTCGGCGACCGCTTCGGGGTCGAAGCCGGGGCCACGGTCGCGGACGAACAGCTCGACGTCGGCCGGGGTCACCTCGGCGTAGACGTCGACGTTCTCACAGCCGGAGTGTTTCGCCGCGTTCACACAGGCCTCGCGGCCGGCGGCGACCAGCGGTTCGAGCGCCGCAGTCATCGGGTCACCGACGCAGACGACCTCGACGGCGACCGCGTACTCGTCCTCGACGTCGGCGGCGAACGCGCGTACCGCCTGCGCGAGCGTGGACGTGTCGTGCCGCTGCTGCCCGTGATAGAGCCAGCCGCGCAGATCGCGCTCCTGCGCGCGCGCCAGCCGGGCGACCGCCTTGGGATCCTGCGCCTGCTGCTGGATCAGAGCGAGGGTCTGGAGGACCGAATCGTGCAGGTGCGCGGCCATGTCGGCACGTTCCTGGGTGCGGACGCGTTCGGACCGCTCCGCCTCCAGCTCCCGTACCAGGCGCTGCACCCACGGCGCCGCGAGCAGGCCGACCCCGCCGAGCACGCAGACGGCGCCGAGCAGCACGCCGCCCGGACCGGTGGTCACGGTCGCCTGCAGGGCGAGAAGGGTGACAGCAGCCGCGACCAGGACGAAGCCGGCGACGACGCGCAGGACCGTGAGGGTGCGGGTACGGCGGCTGACCGGCCTCGAGCCACTGTCGTCGGCCTGCCGCCAGACGAGGACGACGGCGACGGCGACGAGCAGGAGCGGGATGAGCAGCCCCGGCCGGACCCCGAGGCCGAGAACCTGCGCAAGGACGACCAGCCCGATCGCCACCGCCGCGAGGGCGACGGCCTGACCGGTGAGATCGCCGCGGAGACTCCGTGCGCTGGTCGGTCCGACGGGAAGCAGCCGACCGAGGCCGGGGATCCGCATGCCGGCGCGGCCGGCGGCCGACAGACCGGGCGCTTCGTCCAGGGCGTGGCCGCGCTGAGGTGGCAACAGGAACCAGAGGATGAGGTACGCCACGATGCCCGCGCCGGAGCTCACCGCGAGACCGACCATCACGACCCGTACGACCCAGACCGGGACGTGCAGGTGTTCGGCGAGTCCGGAGCACACGCCCGCGATCAGCCGGTCGTCGACGCGTCGGTAGGCCTTACGGACCGGCGGCAGGGTGGACGCCGGCATCGGGAGCGGACGTCGCGCACGAATCGGCGCCGAGGAGGGTACGGCAGGGATCACCGGTGCCGGTGACGTCGTCATCGCGCCTCCTTGTCGTCGCGTCGGCCGTCTCGTTCTGGGGTCGTGCTCCCCAGCTTGCCTCCAGCGTCACATGCACGGGCACATGCGGCTACCCGGACACGGCCCCAATGCTCCCCCGGGGTCGCCCCGGGAGAGGTCGGGGTCGCGTCAGGGGCGATCCCGATGGTGGCGGCATCGGCGGTCGCGCAGGCTCATGCCATGACCACCAACGATCCCCACAGCAGCACCGGCCCGGTCGGCGCAGAGCCCGGCCCGGCCGGCTCCAGCGCGACAGACACCCGGCCGTCCGCCCCGGTCGGCCCGGGCGGCCCGACGACGGGTTGGTCCGACAGCGGCTTCGACGCCCAGTCGGCGAAGCAGACGTTCACCCGCCCCGAGGGCTTGCGCCGAAGCCGGACCGATCGCAAGCTGGCGGGCGTCTGCGGCGGGCTCGGGCTGCAGCTCGGCATCGACCCGACGATCGTCCGCGTGGCGATGGTCGTGCTGGCGATCGCGGGTGGCGTCGGCATCCCGCTTTACATCATCCTGGCGCTGCTGATGCCGAACGAGGGCACCGACAGCACCGCGGTCGGCAACGCCGTCGGCCCGCACCTGCCCGAGCAGGTCCGCAGCGGACCGGGGCTTGCGATCCTCGTCGTCGCCGTGACGCTGATCTTCGGAGCGATCTTCGGCAGCGCGTTCAGCAACCAGTTCTGGGACAACAGCGGCGGCTGGCCGGTGCCGTTCATCGTCGTCGGCGTGGTCGTCTGGCTGATCCATCGCCGGCGTCGGAACAACGGCAACACCGGCGGCGGGGCTCATGGGACCGCGGCGGACGTCGGTCGACCTCAGCCCGGACGTCGCGTCGAGGTGCCCGCCGACCCGGCCGACCCCGGCGCACCGGGCCCGGAGTTCTGGTCGCGGCCCGACCCGCTCGGCCTATACGACACTCCGGTCGGCGTCATCGCACCCGTTCCGGTGCGGACCGTGGTGAGGACGAAGCGCGCACCGATCCTGATGATCCTCACGACCCTGTTCCTGGCGGCCGTCTCAATCGGATGCCTCGTCCTGTTCACCGCGGCCGGCGCCACCGTCGCACCTGCGTTGTTCGCGGCGGTCCCCGCTCTGGTCGTCGGTGCCGGTCTGCTGATCGCGTCCCGGCTCGGCGGCTCCCGCCTCCTCGTCGTCGCGGCAGTCGCACTCGGGCTCGCCACCGCCGGCGTCACCCAGGCCGACCTCCCGTCGAACCTCGCCTCCGAGGCATACGCCAGCGTGAGCACAAGCAACGTCTTCGTACCGACCTCGCTGGCCGATGCGCAGGCCATGACGACCCTCCCGAACGGCCGCACCACACTCGATCTGAGCCGGCTGGACTTCGGCACCGGAACGACGACGCTCGACCTCTCGCTCACCGACGGCGCGGTCCAGGTGATCCTCCCGGAGAACCTCGACGTGAGCACCACGCTCGCCGTTGCACCGCACGGCTGGGCCGGCATCGGGGCCGACCGCAACCGGTTCCAGAGCACGGCCGGCGGTGACAGCGGCAAGTCCGTCACCACCACCGATTACGGCGTCGACGGAGCCAACCGCGGCGGTCCGCATCTCAACCTCGACGTCGCCATCGATCACGGCGCGGTCGTCCTCGACAGGAGCACCTCATGAGCACCGACATCAACCGGGGCCCCGGATCATCCGCCGGACCCTCGGCCACGGCCGTCCGAACTCAGGTCGGCAACGGACGCGGCAGCCTGATCGTCGGCCTGACGGTCGTCGCGATCGCCCTGTTCGCCATCGTCACCGTGCTCACCCCGTTCCCCCCGCACGCCATCGCCTGGTTCGCCCCCACCGCGTTGATCACCGCGGGTGTGGTCGGGCTGGTGCAACGCCGATGAGCGAGGCGAGGGACCTACCCGAACAGCCCGACCTGCCCGACAGACCCGCACGACAGCCCACGAACGCCCAACCCAGCAGCATCACTCACGAGGAGACCATCATGACCAACGCCCAGCAGACCCCATTCCACGACGTCACCGGCGCCCCGAGCCCGTGGCAGGACAAGCCGGCTTCGAAGAAGCTCACCCGCAACACGTCCACCAAGATGATCGCCGGCGTGTGCAGCGGTCTCGCCGACTATCTCAACGTGGACGTGACGATCGTCCGGCTCGGCTTCGTCGCCCTGACGATCGTCACCGGTGGCGTCGGCGCCATCGGCTACATCGCCGGCTGGATAGTCATCCCGGAGCGCACCGTCTGACCGCGCTCCCGCAGCACGACAATCGACCCCGACCGGGACATCCGGTCGGGGTCGATTTCTGCGTTACCTGGCTGTGGAAACCGCGCTCACTCCCACTCGATGGTCCCCGGCGGCTTGCTGGTGATGTCGACGACGACACGGTTGACCTCGGGTACCTCGTTGGTGATCCGGGTCGACATCTTCTCCATCACCTCGTAGGGCAACCGGCCCCAGTCAGCGGTCATCGCATCCTCGCTGGTGACCGGGCGCAGGACGATCGGATGTCCGTAGGTGCGGCCGTCGCCCTGCACGCCGACCGACCGCACGTCGGCCAGCAGCACCACCGGGAACTGCCAGATGTCACGGTCCAGCCCGGCCAGGGTCAGTTCCTCGCGGGCTATCGCGTCGGCGTCGCGCAGGATCCGCAGCCGCTCCGCGTCCACGGCGCCGACGATGCGAATCGCCAACCCCGGCCCGGGGAACGGGTGCCGCCAGACCATTGCCGGCGGCAGTCCCAACTGGGCGCCGACCGCCCGGACCTCGTCCTTGAACAGCGTCCGCAGCGGCTCGACCAGGGTGAAGCGGAGATCCGTGGGCAGGCCACCGACGTTGTGGTGGCTCTTGATGTTGGCCGCACCCTCACCGCCGCCGGACTCGACGACGTCGGGGTAGAGCGTGCCCTGGACCAGGAACTCGATGCTCTCCCCGACCGCACCCGCGGCCTCGACCAGCTCGAGCTCGGCCGCCTCGAACGTGCGGATGAACTCACGTCCGATGATCTTGCGCTTCTGCTCGGGATCGACCACCCCGGCAAGGAAGCCAAGGAACTGCTCGCTGGCCTCGACGACCTTCAGGTCGACGCCGGTCGCAGCGACGTAGTCACGCTCGACCTGCTCAGCTTCGCCCTTGCGCAGAAGGCCGTGGTCGACGAACACGCACGTCAGCTGGTCGCCGACGGCGCGCTGGACGAGGGCGGCCGCGACCGCGGAGTCCACGCCGCCGGACAGGGCGCAAAGCACTCGCTTGTCGCCGACCTGGGCGCGGATCGAAGCGACCTGTTCCTCGACGATGTTCGAGCTCGTCCAGGTGGGCCGGCAGCCGGCGATGTCGATCAGGAAGGTCTCGAGAATCTCCTGCCCGTGCTCGGAATGCAGCACTTCCGGGTGCCACTGGACACCAGCCAGCTTGCGGCCCGTGTCCTCGAACGCGGCCACCGTGGCGCGGGGCGAGGACGCGTTGACGAGGAAGCCGGGCGGTGCGGCGACGACCTCGTCGCCGTGCGACATCCACGAGCTCAGGGTGGCCGGCTGCGTCGCGAGGAGCGTTCCCGGCTGCGACACCGTGACCAGCGTCCGGCCGAACTCGCGCATGCCGGTGCGCTTCACGTCGCCACCGAGCGCGGCCGCCATCGCCATGAAGCCGTAGCAGATGCCGAAGACGGGCAGATCCTGGTCGAACAGGTTCGGATCGATCTGCGGGGCACCGGGTTCGTAGACCGATTCGGGGCCGCCGGACAGGATGATCGCCTTCGGGCCCTTCGCGAGAATCTGCTCAACCGACATGGTGTGCGGCACGATCTCTGAGTAGACCTTCGCCTCGCGTACGCGTCGGGCGATCAGCTGCGCGTACTGCGCGCCGAAGTCGACGACGAGGACGAGATCGTGCTCGGCTTGGGGATTCGTCACGTATGGCCTTTCGAGGTCCCGGGCGAGGGCCCAAGCCTACCGGCGGGAACGTGGCCGCTAGATCCAGCGGCCGTCGACGACCGTGGCGAACCAGCCCGGCATCGAGTCGGCCCAGCCCATCGACGCCGCCGCGGCGTGGTCGCCGGCGAACATCCGCCGCCACGACTCGGCGCGGCCGATCCGTGCGAGCAGCAGCACCGACGGCAGGATCGCGCGCAGCTCGGCGAGCGTCCGGCCGGCGCCGGTGAACGGCTCGAGGTAGGCATCGACGAGGCGGCTGAGTTCGGGCGGTTCGGTGGCGGCGTCGATCCCGAGCCGGTAGGCGATCCCGTTCAGCGTCACCAGCAGAGTCCCGAACGGATGGCCGAGGTAGGAGTCGCCCCAGTCGATGACGCTGAACGCGCGCGGATCGCCGGCGCGGACGAAGACGTTCCCGTCATGCAGGTCGTCGTGCTGGATGCTCGTCCCGACGCCGGCCGCCTCCACCTCGTCGACGGCCTCGGCGACCAGCGCCTGCGCGCCGCACAGCCGCGCATACGTCTCGAACGACATCTCCGGGCTGATGCCCGGCCGCAGCCACTCGTCCTCTCCGAGCAGGTCGTCGAACAGCGCCGGATGGTCCAACGGTGCGACAACGGGGACGCCGGCGAGTTCCAGCTCGGGCACCAGTGGGATGGCCGCCAGCTGCAGTTCCGCGTAGCGGGGCAGCAAGTCCGCCCACGTCGCCAGCGCGAGCGGGACCTGCCCGGTACCCGCGCTGTCGAGCCGTTCCCGCAGCCGTTCGCCGGCGTCGACCGTCAGCAGCCGGGACCGGTCCGGGTCGGTCGCCACCGGCTCGTCGACGAGCGGGCTGATACGGGCCAGCGCAGCGGTCAGCGCGGGTTCGTGTCGGCCGGAGAGCCGGTTCTCCTTGAACCACCAGCGTTGGTCGCCGCCCGAGCCCGGCACGAGTTCCCACACGCCGCTCCAGGGCCGGATCCGCGATGACACGACGGTGATCTCAGACACGTCCAGAGCCTGCGTGACCCAGCGCTCGGCGCCGTCGGGAAGGGGCTGCAGGCGCTCGTCGCTCATGCGACCCGACCCTAGCGGTGACGCGCTCGCCCCGAACGCCCGATCGCGTTGTCTTGAAGCCGGTTATCCATTCGTCATGAAGGGCTGTGCACCCCTACCGTTGTGGGTCGTATGCGTAACTTGCCTCTTGCCGATCCCGGCACACCTGACACCCGTTCGGCCGCGCGATTCCTCTGGTGGAACGTGCGGTTGCAGTTGGGCACTCTCCTGCTGGGGATGCTGCTCTCGTCGTTCTGGATGGCGAGCGGCGCGTTCGGGCCGGCGATCATCGGCAAGGCCGTCGACCAGGGCATCCTCGGCCATGACAGCAGCCGGCTGGTCTGGTGGGGCGTCGCGCTGTTCGGCACCGGCCTGGTCTCCGCGATCGCCGGCATCCTCGGACACCGCAACGCCGTGCAGCGCTGGCTGACCGCGTCCTACACGACCATGCAGCTGGTTGCCCGGCAGGCGACCCGGCTGGGTGCGCAGCTCCCACAGCAGATCCCGACCGGTGAGGTGATCTCGGTGGGGGCGTCGGACGTCAACCACATCGGCAACTTCATGGAGACGCTGAGCCGGGCGTTCGCCGCGCTGGTGTCCTTCGTCGTCGTCGCGGTCATCCTGTTGACGATCTCGGTGCCGTTCGGGCTGCTCGTCCTGATCGGCGCGCCGGTGCTGCTCGCGCTGAGCACGCCGTTGCTCAAACCCCTGCACACACGGCAGGGTCGGCACCGCGCCGCCATCGGCCAGCTCTCCACGCAGGGCACCGACATCGTCTCCGGACTCCGCGTGTTGCGCGGTATCGGCGGCGAGGACACGTTCGCCCGCAACTACAACGAGACGTCCCAGACCGTGCGTCGCAACGGTGTCGGCGTCGGCGGCATGCAGTCGCTGATCGACGCGTCCGGCGTCCTGGTGTCGGGTGTCTTCGTCGTGCTGCTGACCTGGCTGGGCGCCCGGTCGGTGGTCACGGGCGATCTGACCGTCGGCCAGCTCGTCGCGCTCTACGGCTACGCGGCCTTCCTGATGAACCCGCTACGGACGGCCTTCGACTTCGCCGACCGCGTGGTCCGTGCGCTGGTGGCCGGTAAGCGGGTGGTGCGGGTGCTGGGTCTGACCGCCGACCTCGTCAGTCCCGCCGACCCGCGGCCGATCCCACGCGCAGGCATCCTGCGTCAGCCCGGACTCGGCGATCTGGTCGACTCGCCGACCGGATTCCGCGCACCGGCCGGCAGCCTGACCGCGATCGTCTCCGACGTCCCTGAGGATGCCGCCGCACTGGCGGACCGGCTCGGGCGCTACGTCGACCCCGACGGGGGCACCGTCACGTTGGCCGGGATCTCGTTGCAGGACTTGGCGATCGGCGATGTCCGCCGCACGATCCTGGTGAACGACACCGCGACGGCCATGTTCGCCGGGACGCTGCGCGACCAGCTGGACGTGCATCACGACCACACCGACGCCGAGCTCCTCGACGCCCTGCATCTGGCGGCGGCCGAGGATGTCCTCGACTCGGTCGGCGACGGCCTGGACAGCGAGATCGAGGAGAAGGGCCGCGGGTTCTCCGGCGGCCAGCGGCAACGGCTGATCCTCGCCCGCGCGCTGCTCCTGGATCCCGAGGTGCTGGTGCTGGTGGAGCCCACGTCGGCCGTGGACGCGCACACCGAGGCCCGCATCGCCGAACGCGTGCACGACGCGCGTGCCGGCCGCACCACGGTCGTCGTCACGTCCAGCCCGCTGATCCTGGCGCGCTCGGATCTGGTCACGCTGTTGTCCAGCGGCCGGATCGTCGCCGCCGGCACGCACTCCGACCTGCTCAGCGACGACCGGTTCTACCGGTCGGTCGTCACCCGCGAGACCGAACCGGAGGTACGGACGTGAGCAGCGCCCAGCTCCCGGTCGCCGACGCACCGGCGGTCCGACGGTATGCCCGCACCCTGATGCGCGAATATCCGCGCGAGCTCGGTCTCGTCATCGTCCTCTACGGCGTCACCGCGGTCGCCGGACTCGCCGCACCGCGGCTGCTCGGTTCGATGGTCGAGCATGCAGTCAACGACAAGACCGTCGCCGGTGTGGACAAGATCGCCGTCGTCCTGGCGGTGTTCGTCCTCGGCCAGACGTTGATGACGGCGGTGGCCCGCTACTCCGCGACGGTGCTCGGCGAGAAGGTGTTCGCCAGGCTTCGTGAGGAGTTCGTCCGCAACGTGCTCGACCTGCCGCTGTCGACGGTCGAGAAGGCCGGGTCGGGAGACCTGCTGACTCGGATGGTCCGCGACATCGACGCATTGTCGAACAGCGTGCGGTTCGCGGTTCCGCAGACGCTGATCGCCCTGGTGACGACGGTGCTGACCCTCGGCGCGCTGTTGCTGGTCGGGCCGCTGCTGGCGCTGCCGTGCCTGATCTCGGTGCCGATCATCTTCTACTCGACCCGGTGGTATCTGCACCGTGCACCGGCCGGTTACATCCGTGAGAACGCGAGCTACAGCCGCATCAACTCCTCGCTCACCGAGACGATCGACGGTGCGCGCACGGTCGAGGCGCTCGGCACCCAGGCCGAGCGGGTCGAGCAGACCGACGGGGACATCCGCAACAGCTGGAAGGCCGAGCGGTTCACCCTGCACCTGCGCACGGTCTGGTTCCCGACGGTCGAGATCGGCTACATCCTCCCGGTCGTCGCGACGCTGCTGTTCGGTGGCTTCATGTACAGCCAGGGGCACGCGAGCATCGGTCAGGTGACGGCGGCGACGCTGTACGTACAGCAGTTGATCGGGCCGGTCGACCAGCTGATCTCCTGGCTGGACGAGCTGCAGATCGGTGCTGCGTCGATGGCACGGTTGCTCGGTGTGGCGCAGGTGCCCGCGGACCGCGAGCCGTCCGGCGAGCAGCCGACGGACCAGCGGATCCAGGGCCGTGACATCCGGTACGCCTACCGGGAGGGCCACGACGTTCTCAAGGGGGTCGACCTGCAGCTGCGCGCGGGCGAACGGTTGGCGATCGTCGGGCCGAGCGGCGCGGGCAAGTCGACCCTCGGGCGGCTGCTGGCCGGGATCCACGGACCGACGCACGGTGAGGTCAGCGTGGGTGGGGTCGAGCTGGTCGACCTGCCGTTGGGTGAGTTGCGTGGCGAGGTTGCCCTGGTGACTCAGGAGCATCACGTCTTCGTGGGGTCCGTCCGCGACAACGTGGGGCTGGCGCGGCCGAACTCGACCGACGACGAGGTGATCACGGCGTTGCAGGCCGTCGACGCGTGGGACTGGGTGGAGCGGCTCGAGAAGGGGCTGGACACCAAGGTCGGCTCCGGCGAACTGGCACTCTCACCCGCGCAGGCGCAGCAGGTCGCGCTGGCGCGGCTGGTGCTGGCTGATCCGCACACGCTGGTGCTCGACGAGGCGACGTCGCTGATCGACCCGCGGGCCGCCCGGCATCTCGAGAGGTCGTTGTCGGCTGTCGTCGAGGGCCGCACGGTGGTCGCCATCGCGCACCGGTTGCACACCGCGCACGACGCAGACCGCGTGGCCGTCGTCGAGGACGGGCTGATCACCGAGATCGGCAGCCACGACGAGCTGGTCGACGCCGACGGCGCCTACGCCGCACTGTGGCGCAGCTGGCGGTCCTGACCTGATCGGCTCCACATGGCGGACGGGGAACCACCATCGGCCCGGTAGCGTCGAACAGCCATGAACCTGACCACACGGCGGCTCGGTCCGCTTCCCCGTCGTCGACGCGTTGCTGCTGCCGTGGCACTCGGTGCGCTGTCGGCTGGCATGCTGGCCGGATGCGGTACTTCCGGCAGCGACGTGTCAGGTGGGACGGTGACGCCCTCGCCATCGTCATCGGCGTCGGCGAGCGCGACCGTGGGTGACCAGCTGGCCGGCGAGGTCGGCTACTTCCGTTCCGGGGGAATCGCTGGGTTCCGTGATCAGCTGACGGTCTCGACCGACGGCGTCGCGGTTCTCCACCGCCAGGGCAAGGAGATCGTGCGATGCCAGGTCAAACCGGCACCGCTCACACAGCTGGCCCAGCTTCAGGCGGTGGCCGCGAAGTCGATTCCATCAGCGAGTAGCGGGCCCCGCAAGATGCAGCCGGCGCAGGCGGACATGATGACGGTGGGCCTGGTCGTCGGCGGAACCCGTGTCCCGTCCAGCCTGCTGGCATCGTCGCCGGCCGAGTGGCGCACGCTGTTCGATCAGATGTCGACGCTGTTCGAGGACGCGGTGGCGCTGAGTCCCGGTGCGACGCCGGCGCCGCACACCTCCGCAAGCATGTGCGACCCGATCTGATCAGCCGGCGCGTGCTTGTCGGTGGGTGGCTGGTCGACGGGGCCACCGACGTTCGACCCCGTGCAAGGGGTCGAACAGCACCGGCCCGCGGTGTCACGCGTCGACGACGACCTCGATGCGCTGGAACTCCTTGAGATCGGTGTAGCCGGTCGTCGCCATCGCCCGCTTGAGCGCCCCGACGAGATTCATGGTCCCGTCCGCGGACCGGGACGGGCCGAACAGGATGTCGTGGGTCGACCCGATCGGCTCGAGGCTGACCCGCGAGCCGCGTGGCAGTTCGGGGTGATGCGCTTCCATGCCCCAGTGCTCGCCACGGCCGGGAGCATCGTCGGCCCGCGCGAGCGGCGAACCGAGCATGACCGCGTCGGCACCGCAGGCGATCGCCTTGGTCAGGTCGCCGGAGCGCCCGACCGAGCCGTCGGCGATGACGTGCGCATACCGTCCGCCGGACTCGTCCATGTAGTCGCGCCGGGCGGCGGCGACGTCGGCCACCGCGGACGCCATCGGCACGGCGACGCCCAGCACCGAGCGGGTGGTGTGGGCGGCTCCGCCACCGAAACCGACGAGCACACCGGCCGCGCCCGTGCGCATGAGGTGCAGCCCGGCCTGGTAAGTGGCGGCTCCCCCGACGATGACCGGCACGTCGAGTTCGTGGATGAAACGCTTGAGGTTGAGCGGCTCGGCCTGGCCGGACACGTGCTCGGCGGACACCGTCGTGCCGCGGATGACGAACAGGTCGACGCCGGCGTCGACCACGACCTTCCAGAACTCACGGGTGCGCTGCGGTGACAGCGCGCCGGCAACCGTGACGCCCGCTTCGCGGACCTCGGCAAGCCGGGCGCTGATCAGGTCGGCGCGGATCGGCTCGGCATAGATCTCCTGCATCCGCCCGATCGCACCCTCGTCGGGCAGCTCGGCGATCTCGGCGAGCAGCGGTTCGGGGTCGTCGTAACGCGTCCACAGACCTTCGAGGTTGAGTACGCCCAGGCCCCCGAACTTGCCCAGCGCGATGGCGGTCGCCGGCGACATCACCGAATCCATCGGAGCCGCGAGGATCGGCAGCTCGAATCGATAGGCGTCGATCTGCCATGCCACCGAGACCTCTTCGGGGTCACGCGTGCGACGGGACGGCACGACGGCGATGTCGTCGAAGGAATAGGCGCGGCGGCCGCGTTTGCCCCGGCCGATCTCGATCTCAGTCACGGGGTCAGGTTAGTGGACCGCCCGACCGGTGCCCGAACTCCGCGGCGAGATCGAGCAGGAAGCGGGTGAGCAGGATCCGCTCGATCCAATGAGCGGTCTGTCCTGGCAAGGGTTCCCTCGTCGGCGCCTCCAGGGTCTCGACCGGCAGCGCTGTGAACATGCCGCGGACGATGAGGCTGAGGATGAAACCGGTCCGGACCTCGGTAGGGGTGGCCGGGAACCCCTCCGCCGCCATCCCCCGGATGTACGCCGGCAGGATCGCCGCGACGATCGCCGGAAGCTCGTCGACCTCCACCTCACCCGCGTGCGCGAGCCCGATCAGCAACTGACCGAGGTCGAAGCCGACGGCCAGCGGCGAGTTGAAGCTCCAGTCGATCACCACGAACGTGTCGGGCTCATCCGAGGGAACGAGCAGGTTCTGCGGGCTCGCGTCGCCGTGGCAGTACGTCTGCGGGAGCGTGTCGAGCACGTCGAGCCAGCCGTCGAGGTCGGTAGCCGCCTCGAGCAGGTCGTCGCGCAGGTGATTCTCGCCGGTCGTCTCGACGGCCGCGCGCACGCTCGGATGCGCCCAGAGGCTGTCGCCGGCGAGGTCTGGCAACGCGCCCATCCGCACGCGACCGTTGACGTAGTAGCGCAGGGTGAAGCCGGGGACAGCGGCCCGCGGGCTCGGCTCGATGACGGCAGGCGTCCCGATCGGCCGTCGCGCCGCGAGCCGGCCAAGCAGTTCGGCCGCATGGGCGAATGTGGCGAGGTCCCACCGATCGGTGCTCACGTCGACGTCTTCCATCCAGATCGCGACGTGGAGCTCGTCGATCTCGACGACCCCGTAGAGGTTCGGCTGCCGGAGACCGTCCGGGAGCACGGCCGTCAACTCCGGACGATGCGCGTCCAACTCGAGCCGCCACGGAACATTGTCGGCGAAGTCGGCGCGGAACTGCTCGGGGATGCGGTCGATGTGCTCCCACGCCCACGGACTCTGAAGCACTTTGACGAACGCCGACCAAGGCACCTGCACGCCGGACGAGTGACTCTCGCCGTCACGTTCGAGGTCGGCGTTTCCCCGGCATCGCAGCAGCGCATGCGTCATCGGGGTCCCGATGACGTAGTCGACCTTCTCGACCGTCATGTCGGTCACCGCCCGGACGGCACCCGAATCGGTCCCGAGGGCCGCGGCCACGATCTGCCTGAGCCGCTCGGGCTCCGGTCGGGCAAGGCCGAGTGCTTCGGGTACGTCCATCGCCTTCACTGACATCGCCGGCTCCTTCACCGCTGGACAATGCAGTCAAGCTACTTGACTACCATCCCTTTAGTAAAGTGGCTTTATGACATCCGCTTCAGCGACGCCGGGACCAATCTCATTCGACGACGTCGAGACCAAGCACCTCGGGTTCCTCATAGCGGTCGCACGCGATCACATGCAGGGCGACCTGGCGGAGGTCGGGGCATCCATCGGCGTCCGGCTCGGCGTCGGACCGTTGGACGGCCTGCGCGCATCACACCTGCGGTTGCTCTCGCTGATCCCCCGCACGGGCGCACGTCTCACCGACCTCGTCACCGTGGCGGGCATGACGAAACAGGGTCTGGGCCAGTTCATGGACGTCCTGCGGCAGCTCGGGTACATCACCAGCTCGCAGGATCCGTCGGACCGGCGGACGCGCATCCTGATCCGGACGTCGAAGGGCGACAGGGCCGTCGAAGCGACGAACCGGGTCTACGCCCTGCTCGAGGAGCGGTGGGCGGCGGCGGTGGGTCAGGATCGCTGGGCCACGTTCCGGTCAGTGCTCGTCGAACTCGGACACGTCTCGGACTGACTCGCGTCGAAGACGCAGAACTCGTTGGCGTCTAAGTCGCACTCAACGCGACCATGCACGTCAAACCGTCTGAGCCGACCCCTAGCGGCCGGAGTAGTTCGGCGCCTCGACCGTCATCTGGATGTCGTGGGGATGGCTTTCCTTCAACCCGGCTGGCGTGATCCGGACGAACTGGCCACGTGACTTGAGCTCCCGGATCGTCCGTGCCCCGACGTAGAACATCGACTGGTGCAGCCCGCCGATCAGCTGGTGGGCCACTGCGGCCAACGGTCCCCGGTAGGCGACCTGACCCTCGATGCCCTCCGGGATGATCTTGTCGTCGCTCGTCACGTCGGCCTGGAAATAACGGTCCTTGGAGTACGACGTCTTGCCGCGGGCCGACATTGCGCCGAGCGAGCCCATCCCCCGGTACTTCTTGAACTGCTTGCCGTTGACAAAAACCAGCTCACCCGGGCTCTCGTCGCACCCGGCGAGGAGGGATCCGAGCATCACCGTGTCGGCACCGGCGACCAGCGCCTTGGCGATGTCGCCGGAGTACTGCAGGCCGCCGTCGGCGATCAGCGGGACGCCGGCCGGTCGGCATGCGAGCGAGGCCTCGTAGACGGCGGTGACCTGCGGGACGCCGACGCCGGCGACGACGCGGGTCGTACAGATCGAGCCCGGCCCGACCCCGACCTTGACCGCATCGACGCCCGCATCGACGAGTGCCTGGGCACCGGCGCGGGTCGCGACGTTGCCGCCGATGATCTGCACGTGCCGGGTGGCCGGATCGGACTTCAGCTTGCGGACCATGTCGAGCATCAGCCGGGCGTGCCCGTTGGCGACGTCGGGGACGAGGATGTCCACGCCGGCCTCGACAAGCGCGGTCGCCCGGTCCCAGGCGTCGCCGAAGTAGCCGATGGCGGCGGCGACGCGGAGCCGGCCGTCCCCGTCCTTGGTGGCCAGTGGGTACTGCTCGGACTTAACGAAGTCCTTCACCGTGATGAGCCCGGTCAGCCGGTTGTCGGAGTCGACCAGGGGCAGCTTCTCGATCTTGTGCTTGCTCAGCAGCGCGGCGGCATCCTCGGACGAGATGCCCGTCCAGCCGGTGACGAGCGGCATCGCCGTCATCACCTCGCGAACGGTGAGGTCGGCCCAGGTGCTGACTGGGACGAAACGGAGGTCGCGGTTGGTGATGATGCCGAGGAGGGTGCGGTTCTCGTCGACGACGGGGAGCCCGGAGACGCGGTACTGACCGCACAGCTCGTCGAGGTCCTCGAGCGTCGCGGTCGGCCCGATGGTCAGCGGGTTGGTGATCATGCCTGACTCTGAGCGCTTGACCTGATCGACCTGCTGGGCCTGGTCGGCGATCGACAGGTTGCGGTGGACGACACCGATGCCGCCCTGACGTGCCATCGCAATCGCCATCCGGGCTTCGGTGACGGTGTCCATCGCGCTCGAGACGAGCGGCAGCGCGACGTCGATGCCGCGGGTGAGCCTGGTGGTGGTGTCGACCTCGCTCGGGACGACATCGGTCTCACCCGGAAGCAACAGGACGTCGTCGTAGGTGAGGCCAAGCGGTGGGAGCAGCGGGCCTGGACTTGTCTCGTCCGACGTGGAAACCATGCGACCTTCCGGGTCATCGGCGGGGGGAAGCACCCATGATACGACCGCATCCGCCACCGCTTCGGCACCCGCTCGCGAGGGCGGCGCGCATGTCGATGGGGCGTCCAGCGACCGCATGGGCGAGGATGGCCGCATGCGCCTGTCCGCCCGCGTCGACTACGCACTGCGGGCGATGGCAGAACTCGCGGCCGCGCCCGTTGATTCCCGCAACACCGTCGATGGCCTGGCGCGAGCGCAGAGCATCCCCGCCAAGTACCTCGAGGCGATCCTCGGTTCGCTGCGCAGGGCAGGTCTGCTCCGGAGCCAACGCGGTCCCGAAGGCGGCTTCCGGCTCGCCCGGCCGGCGACCGAGATCTCCATCGCCGACGTCATCCGTGCCATCGACGGTCCACTGGCCACATTCCGCGGCGAGCGCCCCGAGGATCTCTCCTACACTGGTGCGGCTGCGCCGTTGCAGGAGGTCTGGATCGCCCTACGGGCCAGCGAGCGGGCCATCCTCGACGAGGTCACCCTGGCTCACATCGCCACCAACAAGATGCCCCGGCGCGTGCGCACCCTGATCGCCGACCGCGCCGCGTGGGACTGAGACCGGAGCTGTGCGGGTAACGGCTCAGCGACCGACCGCTCGCCCGACCCGCACAGGAGGATCCACGTGGACTACAACCGACTCGGCCGCTCCAACATGGTCGTCAGCAAGATCTGCCTCGGCACGATGCACTTCGGCCCCAAGGCCGACGAGGCCGAATCGCACAAGATCCTCGATCGCGCCCTCGAGATGGGCATCAACTTCATCGACACGGCCAACGTCTACGGCGGTGGCGGACGTTCCGAGGAGATCATCGGGACCTGGATCGCCGGCCGCCCGGGCGTCCGCGACCAGATCGTGCTCGCGACGAAGCTCTACGGCGCGATGGGTGACGCATCGATTCCCAACGTCGGCCCGGGCTTCTCCGCCTACAAGTTCCGGAACAATCTCGCCGATTCGCTCCGGCGCCTCCAGACCGACCGGATCGACGTCTACCAGACCCACCACATCGACCGGACCGTCTCGGCCGAGGAGTACTGGGGCACCTACGACCGTGCGATCGCGGACGGCACCGTCCTCTACGCCGGGTCGAGCAACTTCTCCGGCTGGGGGCTGGCCAAGTTCCAGCAGCAGGCCTGGTCGCGGGGTTCGGTGGGCTTCATCTCCGAGCAGACGCAGTACAACCTCCTGAGCCGGGTCCCGGAGATGGAGGTGCTGCCGGCCGCGGAGGACTACGGCATCGGCGTGATCGTCTACATGCCGCTCGCGGGTGGCCTGCTCACCGGCAAGACCGAGTCGTTCGACGGCTCCCGCACCCGGCAGGTGGAAGAGGAGTACGGCATCAGTCTCGGGCCGGACAACACGCAGTTCGCCGACTTCTCCGCACTCTGCAAGGAGATCGGCGAGTCCGAGCAGGTCGTGTCGATCGCCTGGACGCTGCAGCACCCTGCCGTCGACTCCGCCATCGTCGGCATCCGGACGGTCGAGCAGCTGGCCGGTCTGGACCGCGCGGCTGCTCTTAGCCTGGACGCGTCGGCGATGAGCCGCCTGGACGAGATCTTCGACATCAACTCCGGCCGCCGCATCAACCCGGGCCCGTCCCCGGAAGCCCACGCCTGGTAGGTCAGCCCTTGCCTTCGTCTAGAGATCTGCCTTCGCCGAGGGATGCCATATCAACCCGAGAAGCCGACTTCTGGGTGCATGTGGCATCTCTGGGCGGAGCCGGACGGCGAGCCTGTCAGCGCCTGCTAGCGGCGGGACAGAGCGAGGGCCCGGCGCGCTCCTGATGGAGCGTGCCGGGCCCTCGCCCGTTCTAGCTGGTGCCCAGATCAGTGACCGTGCCCGTGGCCGTGACCGGCAGCGGGCTCGTCCTGCTCTTCGGGCTTGTCGACGATCAGGGTCTCGGTCGTCAGCAGCATCGCCGCGATCGAGGCCGCGTTGACCAGCGCCGAGATCGTGACCTTGACCGGGTCGATGACGCCTTCGGCGATCAGGTCGGTGTACTGACCGGTCGCCGCGTTGTAGCCCTTGCCGCCTTCACGGACCTTCTCGACGACGACGTAACCCTGGACGCCCGCGTTCTGGGCGATCCAGCGAAGCGGCTCGTCGACCGAGCGACGCACGATCTGAGCGCCGATGAGCGCATCCGCGGACAGGTCGAGACCCTCGGCGGACGAGCCGGCCAGCACCAGCGCGGCGCCGCCGCCGGAGACGATGCCCTCTTCGATCGCGGCGCGTGTTGCGGAGACGGCGTCCTCGATGCGGTGCTTCTTCTCCTTGAGCTCGACCTCGGTGGCCGCGCCGACTTTGATGACGCAGACGCCGCCGGCGAGCTTCGCGAGCCGCTCCTGCAGCTTCTCGCGGTCCCAGTCGGAGTCGGTCGCCTCGATCTCCTTCTTGAGCTGCTCGACGCGGCCGGAGATGCCGTCGGCCGCACCGCCGCCGTCGACGATCGTGGTGTCGTCCTTCGTGACGACGACACGACGCGCCGATCCGAGGACCTCGAGACCGACGGTGTCGAGCTTGAGCCCGATGTCGGCGGACACGACGGTGGCGCCGGTGAGGATCGCGAGGTCTTCGAGCATCGCCTTGCGACGGTCACCGAAGGCCGGGGCCTTGACCGCGACCGACGTGAACGCGCCGCGGATCTTGTTCACCACCAGGGTGGACAGGGCCTCGCCCTCGACGTCCTCGGCCACGATGAACAGCGGCTTGCCGGTGGGGACGACCTTCTCCAGCAGCGGGAGGAGGTCGGCGACGGCGCTGATCTTGCCCTGGTTCAGCAGGATGTACGGGTCGTCGAGGACGGCTTCCTGGCGCTCCTGGTCGGTGACGAGGTACGCCGAGAGGTAGCCCTTGTCGAACTGCATACCCTCGGTGAACTCGAGTTCGGTGCCCATCGTGTTGGCCTCGTCGACCGTGATGACACCGTCCTTGCCGACCTTGTCGAACGCCTCGGCGATGAGCGCGCCGATGGTCGGGTCCTGCGCGGAGAGGGTGGCGACCTGCGCCATCTCCTCCTTCGTGTCGACCGGCTTGGCGGACGCGCGCAGCGTGGCAGTGATGGCCTCGACGGCCGCGTCGATCCCGGACTTGAGGGTCATCGGGTTCGTGCCGGCGGCGACCGCGCGGAGACCTTCGTGCACCATCGCCTGGGCCAGCACGGTCGCGGTGGTGGTTCCGTCACCGGCGACGTCGTTGGTCTTGGTGGCGACTTCCTTGACGAGCTGGGCGCCGAGGTTCTCGAACGGGTCGTCGAGCTCGATCTCACGGGCGACGGTGACACCGTCGTTGGTGATCGTGGGGGCGCCCCACTTCTTGTCGATGACGACGTTGCGACCCTTCGGGCCGAGCGTCACCTTGACGGTGTTGGCGAGGGCGTCGACGCCACGCTCCAGGGCGCGGCGGGCCTCCTCGTCGAACTGGAGGATCTTAGGCATGCGTCAAATCCCTTGTGGGTATCGGTTCTACGACTAGTGCGGTGTCTGTCGGTGGTGCAGATGCGTCGTGCCCCGGCGCCCACGAGGGGATCCGGGGCACGACGCGTAAAGCCGGTGCTGACTAGGCGAGAACGGCGAGGATGTCGCGGGCGGACAGGATGAGGAACTCCTGGCCTGCGTACTTGACCTCGGTTCCGCCGTACTTGCTGTAGATGACCTTGTCGCCGACTTCGACGTCCAAGGGGATGCGCTGACCGTTGTCGTCGACGCGACCCGGACCCACGGCAAGGACTTCGCCCTCCTGGGGCTTCTCCTTCGCGGTGTCCGGGATCACGAGGCCAGACGCGGTGGTCTGCTCGGCCTCGAGAGTCTTGACGACGATGCGGTCTTCGAGCGGCTTGATGTTGACCGACACTTGACCTCCCCTTCCCGGGAATGTCTGGTTCATTCGCCCGGTCGGCATGACGCCTACCGGGCACTGACCTGATCTGAGCGTGTATGGGTGAACGGCGCATCGGTGTCCGGATCTCCGTCGCGGTGGTGATCCGTCGGTGATGCCCCGCTCGTTTCGGCACTCACCGGATACCAGCACAGCCGGGGCTCGAGAGAGACCCGACAAGCTGGCACCCGAAGGTCGAGAGTGCCAAGAACGAACATAGAACCTGCTTAGCACTCATGCAACTCGAGTGCCAGAGTTCGCTGGCCTGCGGCGGCCGCTGCACCCGGCGGGTGTGCTCGCGCTGCTACCAACCGCTTCGTAACCCCGGAACCTACGTAGGTCATGCCGTGGGCAGCGTTACCAACGGTCCGGCCGCATTACCGACCGTCCAGCCGTCGGAGCGCGCGGTTGTTACCGCGGTGGCTCCGGGGTCCCGTGCTCGCGCGTAGACGGTTCGCGGTGTGATGGGGCCGTGGACGCCGCCGACATCACCGCCCTCGCCACCCCGGACGGCGAAGTGCTGCTGGCCGAGGTGAGCCGAGCGCTGGTGTCGTCGTCGGAGCTGTCGGTGCTCGAGCGGGTGGGTGCGCGTGTCGGCCCCGCACGCGCCTCCGCAGCCCTGGCGCAGGTGACGCTGCGCGCCAAGGCGGTGGCGAAGTTCGGTGCAGCGGACGCGGCCCGGATGTTCTTCACGCCGACCGGACTCGAGCAGGCGACCCGGGGACGAGTCGCGACGCATCGGACCGCGGTGGCGGCGGATCGGATCGGCGGCGGCCCGCTGACCGATCTGGGCTGCGGGCTCGGTGCAGACCTGATCGCGTTCGCCCGGGCCGGCTTCGACGTCACCGGGGTCGAGCTCGACCCGCTCACCGCTGCCTGCGCGGCCGCGAACCTCCGCTCGCTGGGGCTGCCCGGCCGGGTGGTCGTGGGCGACGCGACGAGCACCGATCGGCCCGATGGTGGTGTGGTGTTCTGCGATCCGGCGCGGCGCGACGATCGTGGGCGCGTGTTCGACCTGGCGAAAGTGACGCCGCCCTGGCCGTTCGTCCTCGAGTTACTGGCCGGGACTGCGTGCGTGAAGGTCGGTCCCGGGATCGCCCACCGCGACGTCCCGACGAGCGTCGACGCGAATCCCGTCAGCGTCGAGTGGGTGAGCGACGACGGGACCGTCACCGAAGCATGCCTGCGCTCGGGCCGGCTAGCGGACCCGGCCGACCCGGCCGATCGAGGCGTTACCGGCCGGGTCTTCAGCGCGACGGTGCTCACGTCGGATGATCCGCGCGGCTCGACTCTCACCGGCGATCCGTCCGTCCGCGCCTCCGCCGGCGCGCTCGGTGAGTACCTCTACGAGCCTGACGGCGCCGTCATCCGGGCCGGCCTGATCGGCACGCTCGCACCGTCGCTGCACGCGCATCTGCTCGACGACCAGATCGCCTACCTGAGCTCCCCGACGCTGATCCGGTCACCGTTCGCACGGCCCTACCGGATCCTCGACGAGCTCCCGCACCGGAAGAGGGCTCTGAAGGGCGCCGTCCGGGCTCTCGGGATCGGGACGCTGACGATCAAGAAGCGCGGCGTGGACGTCGATCCGGCGGTACTGCGCCGCGAGCTCCTCGGGCTGCACGGGCACGGATCGGCCACGGCGACCATCGTGCTCACCCGGCGCGCGGGCCGAGGCGTCGCACTGCTCGTCGAACCGACCGACCGACCGACCGGCCAACCGACCAGCAGCAGCCGACTGACGGACTAGCGAGAGCCGGCCGCCATCACCGGCCGTACTTCGACGTAACCGAACTCGACGGGGCACAACGCGGCCAGCTGTTGCGCCTGCAGGTCGTCGCGCGCCTCGATCAGGTAGTAGCCGCCGAGCGTCTCGGCCCGCGCCGGTTCGTCGATCAGAACCGGCTCGGCCACCCGCTCGGTCGACCCCTCACCGCGCGTCCCCGGCCGGACGAAGACCGCCTGGGCCCGCGGCGTCAGCGCCTCCCCCGACACCAGCACCGCGCCGGCACGCTTCACCGCGAAGACGAAGGCGTCGTGACGCTGCCAGACACCGCTGAGTTCCTCGGCGTTCAGTCCCGCGTACCGGGCCTCGTCCTCATAGATCGCCAACAGGTAGCGCTGCACGTCCTCATCCTCCCAGTACCGGTCACCCCGGTCACCCCGGTCATCCCCCTGCGCCGGTCATCCCCCTGCGCCGGTCGCGGTTCAGAGGAGGATCGTCGACACCGGCAGCGCCGAATCGGCGGCCAGCTCCAGCGGCGACGGTGGCCTGCCCGCGGCCACCAGCGCCGAACCCAGCGACGCCGCCATCGCCCCGTTGTCGGTGCACAGCCGGGGACGCGGTACCCGGACGATCACCCCGACCTCGGCGCACCGCTGCTCGGCGAGCTCGCGGAGTCGGGAGTTGGCAGCGACCCCACCGCCGATGACGAGGGTGTCGACGCCGGCCGTCACGCACGCGTCGACGGCCTTGCGGGTCAGCACATCGCACACCGCGTCCTGGAACGACGCAGCCACGTCGGCGACCGGCACCTCGATGCCGGCCCGCTCGCGCGCCTCCACCCAGCGGGCGACCGCGGTCTTGAGGCCCGAGAAGGAGAAGTCGTAGCGATGCCGCTCGAGGTCGCGTGCGCCGGTCAGCCCTCGCGGGAACGCGATCGCATCGACCCGGCCGGCCCGCGCGGTCGCGTCGATCACCGGGCCACCCGGATACCCCAGGTCGAGGAGCCGGGCGACCTTGTCGAACGCCTCGCCGGCCGCGTCGTCGAGGGTGGAGCCGAGTGAGACGACGTCGGTGGCGATGTCGTTCACGGCAAGGAGGTTCGTGTGGCCGCCGGACACCAGCAGCGCGACACAGGGTGGGATCGGGCCGTGTTCGAGGACGTCGACGGCGACGTGCCCGACCAGGTGGTTGATGCCGTAGAGCGGACGGTCGAGGGCGAACGCGATGGCCTTGGCCGCCGACACTCCGACGAGGAGCGAGCCGACCAGGCCCGGGCCGGCCGTCACCGCCACCACGTCGACGTCGGCCAGCGTCACACCGGCCTCCCGGCAGGCGCGGGTGATCGTCGGCCGCAATGCTTCGAGGTGGGCTCGACTCGCGACCTCGGGGACGATGCCGCCGAACCGGGCGTGCTCGTCGACGCTGCTGGCGACGGCGTCGAACAAAAGCTTCCCTCCGCGCACCAGCGCCACGCCGGTGTCGTCGCAGGACGACTCGATGCCCAGCACCAGCGGGTCGTCAGTCATGCCGGGCCCAGCTCAGCTGGAGGATCACCGCGTCGACGGCACCGCGGTCGTAGTAGCCGGGACGCCGGCTGACCTCGTAGAACTCGTGCTCGCGGTAGAACGCACGTGCGGCCAGGTTGTCGTCGCGGACCTCGAGAATCAGCGCGTCCGCACCGTTCTCGCGGCTCTCGTCGACGGCGTTACGCAGGAGCTTCCGGCCGAGGCCGCGCCGCCGGGCATCGGTCCGGACGGCGATCCGTTCGAGCTCGGCGACGTCACCGAGGATCGCGACGACGACGTAGCCGGCGAGACCGCCCGCATCGTGTTCGGTGCGGAGGAGCCGATGTTCCGACGTCAGCGCCTCACGCCAGGTCCACGCGTTCCAGGCGTCGTTGCCGAACGACTCGCGGTCCAGCGCGACCAGTGCATCGAGCTCGAAGTCGTCGACAGCCTCGCGCCGGGCGCTCATGGTCGCTCCGCCGGTGCGAGGGCGGCCTTGCGTGCCTTCGGTGCGACCGCGTCCGGGTGCCGCAGGTAGATCGGGCGCAGGTCCCGGCGCTCGAGCAGTCCAGAACTGACCGCGGCGGCGAAAAGGCCGCCGTCGGGGCGCTGTGGTTCAACGACTGTCGGGAACGCCTCGGGATAAAGCGACGGACCGAGGCCGGCCACAGGTCCGTCGGTCGCAATCCCCGCCGGCTCGGACACCTCCGGCCCGCTGGCGCGGACCCCCGGACCGTCGTAGCCGGCCCAGTAGACCTCACGGCGCCGAGCGTCGGAGGCGACGACGACGCGGGTGCCGGCGGTGAACGACGCGGGGTCGATTCCGAGCGAGAGCACGTCGAGGCTGCACACCCCCTCGACCGGGACGCCGAGGGCGACGCTGAGTCCGACCGCGGTCGCGAGCCCGACACGCAGGCCCGTGTAGGGCCCGGGGCCGGTTCCGACCGCGAGCAGTGTGACGTCCGAGCGGGCGATGCCGGCCTCGTCGAACATCGCCCGGATGCCCGGCACCAGCACTTCGCCGTGTCGTAGCGGATCGGTGTGGGCGAACCGTGCGAGGACGACCCCGTCGCGGGCGAGCCCGGCGACGGTCGTGGCGGTGGCCGTGTCGATGGCGAGCACGACGCCCGCGCCGGCGGCGGCGCCGCCCACGGTGACACCGGACATGCCGACGCCGGTCATGCCGACGCCGGTCATGCCGGCCGCGATTCGGCGGAGGGCCGGTCGGTATAGGTGCGGTAGCGGTGCGCGATCCGGTTGAGCGCGTCATCGGTCCAGCGGGTGCCGACCGCCTGCAGGATCGCGGTGCGCGGGTCGTCGGTCTCGACGCCGGGATCAGCCGAGTCATCGGGTGCGGCCGGCAGCCGGGTGAGCCGCACGATCAGCCGGTCCGGTGACAGCGCCTCGGCCAGTCCTTCGCCCCACTCGACGACGGTGACACCCGACTCGACGGCCGCGTCCAGATCGAGGTCGTCGAGCTCGGCGCCGCCGCTGAGCCGGTAGGCGTCGACGTGGATCAGCGACGGCCGGCGGCCGGTCGCACGGTGGATCCGCGAGATGACGAAGGTGGGGGACGTGATCAGGCCGGTGACCTCGAGACCTGCCCCGATCCCCTGTGTGAGCGTGGTTTTCCCGGCCCCGAGATCGCCGACGAGCAGGACCAGGTCACCAGCCGCGAGCTCGCCTGCGACGACGCGTCCGAGCGTGTGCATGTCGGCCGCGGTGGCGACCGTCAGGGTCAGCACGCCCGGCCCGAAACGCTTGCGCATCGGCAGTTCCGGGCTGTCGGCGGACTCCCGCCCCGCCTCGATCGCGTACCCGCGTCGACGCCAGAACTCAACGGTGGCAGTGAGTTCACGACGTGCGACCAAACTGACGCCGGCCAGTCCGCGACTGCGCGCGACCGCCTCGGCGACGCCGACCATCGCCGTCGCGACGCCGCGGCCCTGCCACTGTGGCAGCACGCTGACACGTCGCAGACCGAGCAGCGGAAACGCCGAATCCTCAGCCAGGGTGAAGATCATCGTCCCGGCCGGCTTGCCGTCGACGGTCGCCAGCAGCCCGGACCCGGCGGCCAGTGCGGCACCGACCGTCTCCGGGGTCTCCTCGAGCTGGGTTGTCGGTGGGTCGAGCGGCGGCCGGCCGGCGAACGCGCGGTGGATCAGGTCGGTGACGGCCTGCGCGTCGTCGGCGTCGGCGGTGCGGACGACGAGGTCGATGCTCACGCGTTACCGCCCTTGTCTGCTCGAGTCATCGGAACCGTGTCGTCCGCCTGTATGCGTGCCGCAGCCCGATCGGCCAACGCCAGTACGGCTTCGGTCACGCGGCGGGGGTGTTCGAGCATCAAGAGGTGGCCGCACGGATCGAGTTCGGCATAGGCGGCTGCGGGCAGCGCCGCGGCGATCGCCCGGGCCTCGTCCACCGGCGTGATCCGGTCCTGCGTGGCACCGATGACCTGAACCGGCGTGTCGTGCATCGCGGCCAGACCCGAGCGCCCGTCGTGTGCGCCGAACGTCGGATAGAAGTCGGCCACCACCTCGATCGGCGTATGGGCGAGCATCTGCGCGACGAACTGCACTCTATCGCCGGGAACCGTTGACGCGAACGAATACCGCCGGGCGATCAGCAGCGACAGATCGTTGTCGGCCTTGCGGGACCGCTCGATGATCATCGGCACCCTGATCGCCGCGGCCACGAGTGCCGGGGTCAACCGGTCGGCGAACCGCGCCGCCGGCCCGCGCAGACCGAAGTCGATCGTCCCCACCCCGGCCGCGCTGGTCGCGGCGAGCACCACCCCGGCGACCCGATCCGCGAACAGCTGCGGGTGGTTGTCGGCGAGGCTCATGATGCTCATCCCGCCCATCGAGTGGCCAACGAGGACGACCTTGCCGGACGGCACGAGCTGCTCGATGACGCGCGCGAGGTCATTGCCGCAGGCGTAGATCGTGCACGAGTGCGCCGGCGCGCGATCCGACCGGCCGTGGCTGCGCTGGTCGTAGGCGACCACCGGGCCGCGCAGCCGCAGCGCGGACCGCTGGAACGCCCAGGAGTCGTGGCTGAGCGCGTATCCGTGGATGAAGACCGTGGTGAACGGATAGGCCGGGTCCCCGGCGGGACCCTCGTCGGTCTCGGCGTAGAGGCTCAGCCCATCTGCGGTGAGAACCCGCCTCGGCGTCCCCTGGACGTCGCCGTAGCTCAGCACGGCTTCGGACTCGACCTGGCGCCGGATGCGTCCGACCGCGAGCTTCTCCGCGGTGAGCCCGGCCGCGATCACACCGGTCGCCGCGGCGCCGACGAGACCTGCGACCAGGCTGATCCGCCTGCTCATCGCTCACGACCATCGACGCCGGCGTAGGTACCGACGTAGCGGCGGGCGATGCGGCCGCGGATGCCGGTCAGGATCTCGTAGCTGATCGTCGAGGCCGCGTCGGCCCAGTCGTCGGCGGTCGGGTCCGACGCCCCGGCACCGAACAGGACGACGTCGTCACCGGGCTGTTCGCGCGAGCCGGGGCCGAGGTCGACCACGACCTGGTCCATGCAGACCCGCCCGACGAGGGGCACGCGACGTCCGTGCACCGACGCGACCGCACCCGGGGACGCCGACCGGGGCAGCCCGTCGGCATAGCCGGCCGGAACGAGCCCGACCACGGTGTCGATCGGCGCGTGCCAGGCATGACCGTAGGACACGCCGGCACCGGCCGGGATCGACTTGACCGCGGCGAGCCGCGCATGAACGGTCATCGCGGGCCGCAGACCGACATCGTCGTCATGCTCACGCACCGGTGAGTACCCATAGAGCGCGATGCCGGCACGCACGAGGTCGAAGTGCGTGTCCGGTCGGGTGAGTGCGGCCGCCGAGTTGGCCAGATGCCGCATCGGCACGTCGAGACCCGCCGAACGCACCGCCTCGGTGGCGCGGACGAAGGCGGCCAGCTGGACGTCGGTGGCCGGGTCGGCGGGATCGTCGGCGCAGGCGAGGTGCGACCACAGGCCGGTGAACCGCACCTGCCCGGCACCGACGGCCGCAGCGAGTTCGGCGCACAGCGCCGGGAGCTCGGGCTCGGTGACGCCGTTGCGTGACAGCCCGGTGTCGACCTTCAGCTGGACGCGCGCCGGTCGGCCGGACATCGCCACTGCGGCCAGCACCTCGGCGAGTCGCCATGATGCCGAGATGGAGATGTCGACGCCGGCCGCGACGAGCGCGCCGGCGTCTTCGCCGGGAGCCGACAGCCAGCAGAGCAGCGGGGCGTCGATGCCGGCAGCCCGGATGACGAGAGCTTCCTCCGGCGTGGCCACTCCGAGCCAGTCGGCGCCGGCCGCCAGCACCGTCCGCGCCACCGGCAGCACGCCGTGACCGTAGCCATCGGCTTTCACGACAGCCATCAGCTTCGTGCCCGGAGACAGGCGTGCCCGGATCACCGCGACGTTCGCGGCGATGGCGTCGGTGTCGACGACTGCCTCCGCGCGGCGGGGCCCCAGATCGGCTGGCTGACTCGCGACGTTGGACATGACGCCCGGAAGTCTCTCATCCCGGGCGGGCGGTCGGCCGTCGATCAGCCGTCGGTCGGCGGTCAGGAGACTCCGACGAGGTCGACGACGAACACCAGCGTCTCGCCGGGGGCGATCACACCGCCGGCGCCGCGGTCCCCGTAGGCGAGGTGCGCCGGAATGGTCAGTTGACGGCGTCCGCCGACCTTCATCCCGGCGACACCCCGGTCCCAGCCGGCGATGACCATGCCGGCTCCGAGACGGAACGACAGCGGCTGGCCGCGGTCCCAGGATGCGTCGAACTGCTTGCCGGTGTCGTGCGAGACGCCGACATAGTGGACGTCGACGGTCGAACCGTCGGTGGCCTCGGCGCCGTTGCCGACGGTGAGGTCGACGATCGCGAGGTCGGCTGGCGCGGTGCCCTCGATGGTGACGACGGGCTTGGTCTTGGGGGTCTGGGATTCACTCACGGAGAGCGACCCTACCGATCCGGGTCCAACGGCCCTGCCGGGCACGGGCCGACCGGGATAGAAAGGACCACATGTCTGATGACGCGGCTCTGCCGACCTCAACGACCGCGTCGCCCTCGACGACCCATGCGACCGCGCCGACCCATGCGACCGCGCCGATCAGGGTGTTCCTTCTCGACGATCACGAGGTCGTCCTGCGCGGTCTGCAGGATCTGCTCGACGGTGAGCCCGACATCGAGGTGGTCGGAGTCGCGAGCAGTGCCGTCGAAGCAGCGCGCCGGATCCCGTCCACCCGGCCGAACGTCGCCGTCCTCGACGCCCGCCTCCCCGACGGCAGCGGCATCGAGGTCTGCCGCGACATCCGGTCCGTCGACCCGAACATCCACGTTCTGATCCTCACGTCCTACGACGACGACGAGGCACTGTTCGCAGCGATCATGGCGGGCGCGTCGGGGTACGTCCTCAAGCAGATCACCGGCACCGACCTCGTCGATGCCGTCCGGGTGGTCGCCACCGGGCGGTCCCTCCTCGACCCGGCCCTGATCACCCGCGTGGTCGAACGGGCCAGCGCCGGTGACCGGGTGCCGTCACAGCTCAAGGGCCTGACCTCACAGGAACTGAAGATCCTCGAGCTCATCGCCGACGGTCAGACGAACCGTCAGATCGCCGGGCACATGTTCCTGGCCGAGAAGACGGTCAAGAACTACGTGTCCAGCATCCTCGCGAAGCTCGGGCTCGAACGTCGGACCCAGGCTGCGGTGCTGGCGTCCAAGCTCCTGCCGACCTGACCGACCCGACCGTCGGCTCACTCGTCCGGCTCAGCTGTCGTCCCGGCGCTCGACGCCGGCGGCCATCCGTTGCAGGACGTCGATCACGAGCGTCTACTCCTCGCCGGTCACCCGAGGACCGGTGCCCGCATCAGCGCTCATGCCGGCCGGTATCGCCACGACCGAAGGTCGATGGCAGTGCCGCGCCCCGATCGGTGTGGTCCCCCACAGCGGGCCGAAAGTCCCGCGAGGTGGGGCCGCCGTGCTCTGAATGGAGAACCGGCGAGAACCAAGGATGAGGTCAACAGGGCAACCGCACCGCATCCCTCGGCGCCAGGCCCCACGATCGGAGCGCACCATGAGCACCACCGCCACGCCCACCCCGCGGGTCGCGAACACCATCAAGGCGCCGGTCTCGCCCTCGGCACCGACTGCGGCCCACGCCCACACCGCTGACAAGTCCTACCAGCTGCCGGTCGCGGCCGGTCGCGTCGCCGCCGCCCTGCGGGTCGTCTACGGCTTCACGTTCCTCTGGGCCTTCCTGGACAAGCTGTTCGGCCTGCACTTCTCCACCCCCACGGCGAAGAGCTGGCTCAACGGCGGAAACCCGACCAAGGGCTTCCTGTCCTCGTCTGAAGGTCCGTTCTCAGGCTTCTACCACTCGATCGCCGGCCACGGGCTCACCAACTGGGCCTTCTTGCTCGCCTGCCTCGCCTTGGGTGTCGCCCTGATCCTCGGGATCGGCATGCGCCTCGCGGCCATCGGCGGCGCCATCATGTACGCGATGATGTACACCGTCGTCCTCCCGACCGTCACGAACCCGTTCATCGACGATCACCTCGTCGGCCTGCTCGTGGTCGTGCTGCTCGCCCTCATCGGTGCCGGTCACGTCTGGGGCCTCGGCACCGCGTGGAACAAGGTCGACATCGTCCGCCGCTACCCGATCCTGCGGTAGTACCACGGAGACGTCAGTCTCACGGAGACCTCAGAGTCGCGGTCTCCCTCCAGCCCCTCCGGTCGTCGCGGTTCTCACCGCGGCGGCCGGTTCGTGCGTGCCGGATCGCGTCCGGCGCCGCGGCGGCGATGTCGGCCGCGGTGAACGGAGCACCGGCCAGCACCCCGGCGGCGGCGTGGACCAATGCGCCGGCGATGCCCGCGTCCAACGGCTCGAGCCCGATCGCCAGCAGGGCTCCGGTGATACCGGCCAGCACATCTCCGGAGCCGGCGGTCGCGAGCCACGGCGTTGCCGGGTTACGCGGGACCCGGACCCGGCCGTCGGGTGACACCACCACCGTCGTCGCACCCTTGAGGAGCACCGTCGCGTCGAGTTGCTCCGCCGCCCGCCGTGCGTACCGGAGCCGGTGCGCCTCGATCTCGTTCCGGTCGACGTCGAGCAGCCGGGCCAGTTCACCGGCGTGCGGTGTCAGGAGCAGCCGTGCGCCGGCCGGCCGTTCGGACGGCTTCGGCAGGTGCATCAGTCCGTCCGCATCGACCAGCACCGGGACGTCGTCCACGAGAAGCCGGCTGATCGGTACGGCAGGATCACTGCTCCCCCCACCCGACCCGACGACCCAGGCCTGCACGCGGCCCAGCCGGTCCGGCGGGTGCGGGACGACGTCGGGGAATCTGGTCGCGACGGTGTGCCCGAGGTTCTCGTCCCCGACGAAGCGGATCATCCCCGCCAGCCCGCAGCGTGCCCCGGCCACCGACAACAACCCGGCGCCCGGGTACTGCGGTGAACCTGTCACCACCCCGACGACCCCACGGACGTACTTGTCGCCCGAACGGTTCGGCTCGGGCAGCCAGTCGCCGACGTCGTCGAGCCCCACCGCAGCGAACCGCGTCTCGGCGTCGGTTCCTGGCCGGCCGAGACCGATGTCGACGAGTTCGACGACACCCGCGCCGGCCGCGGCCGGATCGAGCACGAGGCCCGGTTTCAGGGTGCCGAAGCAGATGGTGACATCGGCCCGGAGATAAGGACCGTCGAGCTCACCGGTGTCGGGAGCGATGCCACTGGGCAGGTCGCAAGCGACCACGGTGATGCCGGAATCCCCTACCAGTGCCGCGATGTCCGCGGCCGCATCCGACAGGCCGGGGTGGCCACCGATGCCGAGCATGCCGTCGATCACGAGGTCGATCCCGTCGAGATCAGCGGAGGTGAGGACGTCGAGCCGCCGTCCCCCGGCCGCGCGGAGATCAGCCAGTCCGGCCTCGTGGATGCGTGCACCCGTGCCGACGGCGAGCACCGATGCGCCGCGCCGCGCCAGCCGGGCGCCCGCGTAGAGCGCGTCGCCGCCGTTGTCACCGCTGCCCGCGACGACCAGCACACGACGGCCGTACGTTCCTCCGAGCAGATCCGCGCAGGCCGTCGCCAGCCCGGCCGCCGCCCGCGCCATCAGTGCGCCGTCGGGCAGGGAACTCATCGCCAGCGCCTCGGCGGCGCGGACCTCGGGGACCGTCAGAACCTCATGCATCCGCTCAGCATGCCTGCCGGGCGGTCATCACCGACGACCGGCATGCTCGCCTCAGGTCAGTCTTCGAGCACGACCACAGCCGACGCGATGCCCGCGTCATGGGAGAGCGAGACGTGCAGGTGCGCCACACCGAGACCCGACGCGGCGGCGGCCACGCTGCCACGGATCTCCAGCCACGGACGTCCACTGCCGTCGGTGACGACCTCGCAGTCGTGCCACGCCAGCCCGGCCGGCGCGCCGAGCGCCTTGGCGAGCGCCTCCTTCGCGGCGAATCTGGCCGCCATCGACGCCACCGACAGCTCGCGTTCGGCGGGAGTGAACACGCGGATCGCCAAGCGGGGCGTGCGAACGAGGCTGCGACCGAAGCGCGCGACATCGACGACGTCGATGCCGACACCGATGATCACGCGCTACTCATCCTGCGCCTAGCGGCTCCGCTCATTCGGTGACATCCACACTCGCTGCGCCTAGCGGCTCCGCTCCTTCGGTGACATCCACACTCGCTGCGCCTAGCGGCTCCGCTCCTTCGGTGACATCCACACTCGCTGCGCCTAGCGGCTCCGCTCATTCGACGGTGACCGACTTCGCGAGATTCCTCGGCTGATCCACGTCGTGGCCCAGCGCATCCGCGAGTTCGCCCGCGAAGATCTGCAGCGGGATGACCGCCACCAGCGGCTGGAGCAACGTCGGCACCGCCGGCAGCCGGATCAGCACATCCGCGTAGCCGGCCACGTCCTCGTCACCGTCCTCGGCGAGCACGATCGTCCGCGCACCGCGAGCGCGTACCTCGGCGACATTACTGATCACCTTGTCCCGCAGCTGATCCCGGCCTTTCGGCGGCACGATCACGAACACGGGCAGACCCGGTTCGATCAGCGCGATCGGTCCGTGCTTGAGCTCGCCGGCGGCGAAACCCTCAGCGTGGATATACGCGAGCTCTTTGAGTTTCAGCGCACCCTCGAGTGCCACCGGATAGCCCGCGTGCCGCCCCAGGAACAGCACGGATCGTGTCCCTGCAAGCGATCTCGCCAGTTCCCGGACCGGACCTGCCTCGTCGAGCATCCGCGCGATACCGGCCGGGATCGCTTCCAGTTCGGCGATGATCGCGGCGATCTCGTCGCCGTAGACGGTTCCCCGTACCTGCGCGAGATAGAGGCCCAGCAGGTAGCAGGCCACCAACTGGGTGACGAAACCCTTCGTCGACGCGACCCCGATCTCCGGGCCCGCATGTGTGTAGATGACGGCGTCGGCCTCACGCGGGATCGTCGAGGAGTTCGTGTTGCAGATGGCGAGGACACGCGCCCGCTGCTCCTGCGCATGCCGGATCGCCATCAGCGTGTCCGCGGTCTCGCCGGACTGACTGATCGCGACCACCAGCGTCTGCGGGCCGACGATCGGATCCCGGTACCGGAACTCACTCGCCAGTTCGACCTCGCACGGAATCCGCGTCCAGTGCTCGATCGCATACTTCGCCACCAGGCCTGAATAGAACGCGGTACCGCACGCGACGATGACGATCTTGTCGATCCGCCGCAGCTCCTCCGGTTTGAGCCGCATCTCGTCCAGTTGGAGCGACCCGTCCGGGGCGAACCGTCCGAGCAGCGTGTCGGCTACCGCCTTCGGCTGCTCGGCGATCTCTTTGAACATGAACCAGCGGTGACCGTCCTTCTCCGCCGCCGACGTGTCCCAGTCGACGTGGAAATCCCTGACCTGCACAGGTTTTCCGTCGAAGTCCGTCACGTCGACGCCGTCGGCCGTGATCGTCACGATCTGGTCCTGGCCGAGCTCGATCGCGTCCCGGGTGTGCTCGATGAACGCGGCCACATCGGAGGCGAGGAAGTTCTCCCCCACCCCCCGGCCGACCACCAGCGGTGAGTTGCGCCGGGCTCCGACGATCACCTCGGGCGCGACGGCGTCCATCAGGACAAGGGTGAACGCGCCGTCGAGCTGCCCGACGACGTGGCGCGCCAGTTCCCGGAGATCAGACGTCGGGCTCATGGCGGCGGCCGCCTCGAGCAGATGGGCGACGACCTCGGTATCGGTCTGTGAGGTCAGGATGTGGCCGTCGAGCATCAGCTTCGCCCGCAGGATCGCGTGATTCTCGATGATGCCGTTGTGGACGACGGCGAAGCGGGACGAGCAGTCCCGGTGCGGATGCGCGTTCGCGTCGGTCGGTCCACCGTGCGTGGCCCAGCGCGTGTGCCCCATCGCCGCCCCGGCGACCGGCATCGGATCGGCCGCCAGCGCGATGTCGAGGTTGCCGATCTTGCCGGCCTTACGGCGGACGTCGACGTGCCCGTGCGCGGCGACCGCTACGCCGGCGGAGTCGTAGCCGCGGTACTCCAACCGCCGCAGACCGGCCACGACCACATCAGCCGCACATTGATGGCCGACGTAACCGACTATGCCGCACATGGCGGCCACCCTAGCTTCGCGGCAATGCCAAGTCCGGGACCTGCGGCTCCGGCTCGGTCGGGGCCGGTCACCGGGTCGCACCGACAAGGGCCGCGTCGATGCCGACCGCGGTCGAGCCGACCTTCACCGTCACCGGATTCGCCGTTCGCGCCGTCGGCTGATCCTTGTAGCACTGGTTGACGTATCCGGTGGCGTCGGACGACCCGCCCTCCGCGATGCTCCCGTTGAAGCACACCGAGTACGTGCCCGCGGGCAGACCGGTCACCGACCAGGTCCCGTCGTCGAGGGTCGACGTCGAGAACCCACCGCCCGTGCCGAGGGAGATGACGTCAACGTCGACCATGTTCAGCCCGCGGTGAGTGCCACCGGCGTCGGTGACGGTGCCGCTGATCGACGGGCCACCGGTGTTGGTGGTGGTCGCGCTCACCGTCGCCCCGGCTGCGTACACCGGTCCCGCGTCATGTGCGAACAGGGCATAGGAATACTTCGTCCCCGGCTCCAGGCCGGTGTCGGAGAACGTCGCAATCGGCTTCGACACGTCCGCCACCAGCGACCCGGACGCCGGACCGCTCGGCACCAGCGACCCCAGCGAGCGGCGGATCATCACCCCCGTCAACGACGCGTCCGACGGATTCACCCAGCTCAACGTGATCGACGTGTTGTCCGAGCCGGCCGTCGGCCCCGTCACCGGACCCGGCGCCGAGGTCGTCGTCGTCGTGGTCGCACTCACCGGCGCACCGGTTGCGTACACCGGCCCCGCGTCATGAGCGAACAGGGCGTAGGAATACTTCGTCCCCGAGTCGAGACCCGGATCCGTGAACGTCGCCGTCGGTTTCGACACATCGGCCACCAGCGACCCCGCCGTCGGGCCCGTCGGCACCTGCGACCCCAGCGAGCGGCGGATCATCACCCCCGTCAACGACGCACCCGACGGATTCACCCACGTCAACGCGATCGTCGAACTACCCGCCGTCGCCCGCACTCCCGTCACCGGACCCGGCGCCGAGGTCGTCGTCGTCGTGGTCGCACTCACCGGCGCACCGGCTGCGTACACCGGCCCCGCGTCATGGGCGAACAGGGCATAGGAATACTTCGTCCCCGACTCGAGACCGGCATCGGTGAACGTCGCGGTCGGCTTCGTCACGTCCGCAACCAAGGAACCCGATATCGGCGAGGCCGGGATCTGCGACCCCAGCGAGCGGCGGATCATCACCCCCGTCAACGACGCACCCGACGGATTCACCCACGTCAACGCGATCGTCGAACTACCCGCCGTCGCCGTCACCCCGGTAACCGGGCCCGGCGGCGTCGCCGTGTCCAGGTAGTAACCCGACACGTCCGCGACCAACTGGATCGACCCCCGCGACCCGTTGAACAACGCGACCTTCCCACCAGCACCCACCGGCGCCACCACCAGATTCGGCACCGTCTGCGCCGTCACAAAGTTCAGATTCGACACCACCGGCCGCGCACTCCCACCCGCGAACACCGTCACGAACCCCGCCGCCGCCGGCGCCACCACCGTCACATTCAGCACCACCGCCGACACCCCCGACGACGGAACACCCCCACGACCCGTCACCTGCAACGCCACCGACCCACCACCAGCCACCGCCGCCCTCGGCGCACCCACCCCCGACCGCGTATCCAACAACCGCGACGCCGCCACCGCCCCGAACGCACCAGCCGCACTCGGAACCGCGGACGGCGCGGGAAGGGGTTGCGCCTGGGCCTGGGCACCGACCGGCGCCGCGCCGATCAACGTCGCGATGCCTGTCGTGAAGGCAGCGAAAGCCGCTATCAGTCGCTTCATGAGAAGGTGCCCCCAGCCGTCAGGCAGCCCCGACGGCCACTCCGCGCTCACCAGCATGACACTAAGAGTGATGGGGTCCAAGTCGCCCGTCCGCCGGGCCGGCAGTACGTCAGGCGGTTGTGGCGGTGCCCGCGACGCGGGCCCGGTGCAGCACGGCACCATGATGAGCCCATGCAGGAATCCTTGGACGACCTCGCCCAGCGGGGTCCGGCCCGGCACGAGCACGGGCCGTACGGCGAGCTCGACCGTGCCGACTGGGCCCGGCTGGCCGGACAGCTGGCTGTCCCGTTTACCGACGACGTCATCGACGCCCTGCGCGGCCTCGGTGACCCGGTCGACGCAAACGAGGTCCGCGAGGTCTACCTCCCGCTCTCCCGGCTCCTCAGCATGTACGTCGCGGCGTCGGGCATCCTGCACAACGCGACCAACGAGTTCCTCGGCGGCCTGAGCAGGAAGACGCCCTACGTGATCGGCGTGGCCGGTTCGGTGGCGGTCGGCAAGTCGACGACCGCGCGGGTGCTGCGTGAACTGCTCGCCGCCTGGCCGGCGCATCCGAAGGTGACCCTCGTGACCACCGACGGGTTCCTGCTCCCGAACGCCGAACTCGAACGACGGGGACTCCTGCAGCGCAAGGGATTCCCCGAGTCCTACGACCAGCGTGCGCTGCTGCGCTTCGTCGTCGACGTGAAGTCAGGCAACGACCGCGTCACCGCGCCGGTCTACTCACACCTGCGCTACGACATCCTGCCCGGGGTGGAAACCGTCGTCGAACGACCCGACATCCTCATCGTCGAGGGGCTCAACGTCTTGCAGCCCGGACGATTGCGGGCCGACGGCCGGCCCGGCCTCGCGGTCAGCGACTTCTTCGACTTCTCCGTCTACGTCGACGCCGACACCCGCGACATCAAGCAGTGGTACATCGACCGGTTCCTGCGCCTGCGGGAGACGGCGTTCTCGCATCCGGACTCCTACTTCACCGCCTACGCCGCCCTGACCCACGCCGAGGCCGTCGCGCAGGCCGGCGCGGTCTGGGACGCGATCAACGGCCCGAACCTGGAGGACAACATCCTCCCGACCCGGGGCCGGGCCACCCTCGTGCTGCGCAAGGCGGTCGATCACACGGTCCGCTGGGTGCGGCTGCGCAAGATCTGACCCACCAACTGTGCGCCCAGCAACTGTGCGAAAGAGCACCACCACATCGAACGCCAGACGTGCGCAAGTGAACACTTGCAGGCCGGACCGTCGACCGACAACAAAAGCCATCCCACCGGATTCATCCAAAGCGCCTTGGCACCTCTTGCCCTGATGCTTTTCGCCCTGGCACGTGTCGCCCTACCCGTTGGCCCGCGTCGCCCTCCCCTTAGGTTGGGCGCTGTGAACATCCCACCCAACTCCTTCCGCCGCGTACCCGCCACCGACATGGAGCGGTTCGTGAACGCGCTCGCACGTGCGGTCGGACTGACGCCCGACCGGGCCGACCTCCTCGCCGGTCTGCTGGTGACCAACGACCTCCGGGGCGTGTTCAGTCACGGGACGGTGCAGATCGCCACCTACGCGAGGCTCATGCGCGATGGCGTCCTGAACACGTCGCCCGACGTCCGGATCGTGCGCGAATCGCCCACCAGCCTCCTCGTCGACGGGGACGGTGGCCTCGGGTATTTCCCGGCCCACGACGGCACCCTCGCCCTGATCGACAAAGTGAAGACCAGCGGCATCGGCGTCCTCGTCACCCGCAACCACGGGCACTTCGGCGCCGCCGGCATCTACTCGCGGATGACGCTCGCCTCCGATCTGCTCTGCTTCGTCACCTCCGGGCATCAACTCCAGCTCGAGGCCGGCGATTCGGTCTTCGCGGCCGCCGGCGGATCGCCTATGTCGTTCAGCGCACCCACCCAGGAGGAAGACCCGCTGGTCCTCGACTTCGGTGCCGTACACGACCTGAACGAGGGTCCGTTCCGCGACGCCATGGCCGAGAACACCCCGGGCCTGCTCCACCGCGCGATCGGCATGGGCACGATCTGCCAGTCCTGGGGTGGATTCCTCGCCGGTGTGCCACTCGACACCGACAGGTCCGACCGTGTGTTCGCCGGCGCGAACCAGGGCTCGATGGTGATCGCGTTCCGGATCGACCTGTTCATGCCGCCCGCGCAGTTCAAAACGGAGATGGACCGGTACGCGCGCCGGGTTCGCGAGCTCCTGCCGGTCACAGATGGCCAGCAGTCGCTTCTCCCCGGCGGCATCGAGGCGCAGCGTTTCCGCGAGTACACCCGCGACGGCATCCCGGTCGGGGCCGAACACGAGAGCCGGCTTCAAGCGGTCGCCGACGAGGTGGGCGTCGACGTGCCGTGGCCGCGGACGCCGCAGTAGACCGCCCGTCGGTCGAAGCGATCAGCCGAGCTGGACGACTGCTCGGCCGTTCGCGACGGTGACCGGACCGGTCGACGACCCGATCGCGTCGAGCCGCCACCTGCCGGCGTCACCGTCGACCAACTCGGCGGTCACCGTGTCGCCGAGGCGACCGACCGCGAACACCGCCGTCGCGTCAGCGCCGTTGCCGCTCCGCACGGCGACGGTGATCGACTCGCCGTCAGCAGGCTGATACACCCACAGCGAGACACCCTGTGCCCAGGCGTAGTCCGGCCACTCCAGTAGCCGTCGGTGAACTTCACGACGGTCAGACTAGGGCCAGCGCCTCCGCGACGACTGCTGCCAGCCGTTCGGCCACGGCGCGGGCCTGAGCCGATGTCGGCGCCTCGACCATCACCCGGACGAGCGGCTCGGTGCCGGACGGCCGGAGCAGCACGCGGCCGGACGAGCCGAGTTCGGCATCGGCCAGCCGGAGCGCGGCGCCGACGGAGGGATCGGTGCCGGTACGGGACTTGTCGACGTCGCGGACGTTGATAAGTACCTGCGGAAGCCGCGTCATCACCGACGCGAGGTCGGCGAGCGACTTACCCGTGGACGCCATCCGGGCCAGCACGTGCAGTGCCGCGAGGACGCCGTCGCCGGTGGTCGAATGGGCGGCCAGGATGACGTGGCCGGACTGCTCACCGCCGAGCGTGTAGCCCTCGGCACGCATCGACTCGAGGACATAGCGGTCGCCGACCGCCGTCTGTACGACGGCGATGCCCTCGCGTTGCATCGCCTGCGTGAAGCCGAGGTTGCTCATCACCGTCGCGACGACGGTGTCGTCGCGCAGCGTTCCGGCATCCCGCAGGGCGAGCGCGAGGATCGCCAACAGCTGGTCACCGTCGACGATCGTGCCGGTTGCGTCGACGGCGAGGAAGCGGTCGGCGTCGCCGTCGTGGGCGATGCCGATGTCAGCGTGTCGAGCCAGCACCGCCGCCTGCAGCGGCCCGAGGTGGGTCGAGCCGCAGTCCTCGTTGATGTTGAGGCCGTTCGGCTCGGCGGAGATCGCGGTGACGTCCGCTCCCATCGCGCGCAGGGCGGCCGGCGCGGTGCGGAACGCGGCGCCGTTCGCGCAGTCGACGACGACCCGCAGGCCGTCGAGACGTTGCCCGACCGAGGCCACCAGGTGGGCCACGTAGTCCTCGACGCCGTCCGGGTGGTCGGTAACGCGTCCGACGTCAGCTCCGGTCGGACGGGTCCAGACGGCGTCGAGCTGTGCTTCGATCGCGTCCTCGACCGCGTCGTCGAGCTTGAAGCCGCCGCCGTCGAAGAACTTGATGCCGTTGTCGGGCATCGGGTTGTGCGAAGCCGAGAGGACGACGCCGAGATCGGCACCACGCTCCGTCGTCAGGTACGCGATCGCGGGGGTGGGGATGACGCCGACCCGGATGACGTCGACTCCTGCGGAGGCCAGCCCGGCGACCACGGCGGCTTCCAGGAACTCACCGCTCGCCCTCGGGTCGCGTCCCACGACGGCACGAGGCCGGTGCCTGGAGAAGGCACCGGCCTCGGCCAATACGTGCGTGGCAGCGACGCTCAGCCCGAGTGCGAGTTCGGCCGTGAGGTCGACATTCGCCAGGCCCCGGACGCCGTCCGTCCCGAACAACCGTCCCACGTGCGACGCGGACTCAGCGCTTGGAGAACTGGGGTGCCTTGCGGGCCTTCTTCAGGCCGGCCTTGCGACGTTCCTTGGCCCGCGGGTCACGCGTGAGCAGACCGGCTTTCTTCAGGCTCGGCCGGTTCGTCTCGGTGTCCATCGCGTTGAGACAACGGGCGATGCCCAGGCGCAGGGCGCCGGCCTGGCCGGTGAAGCCACCGCCGTCGATGCGCGCGATGACATCGAACGCGTCGACCAACCCGAGCAGCGTGAACGGCTCGTTGATGTGCTGCTGGTGGACCTTGTCCGGGAAGTAGGCCTCGAGCGCGAGCCCGTTGACCGTCCACTTGCCGGTGCCCGGGAAGATGCGCACGCGGGCGACGGCTTCCTTGCGACGACCGGTGGCGGCACCGGGGACGACGAGGGACGGACGCGCAGTCGGCGCGGCCGTGCTCGGCACGGTCTCTGAGCTGTAAGCGACGGTGGTGGCCTCGTCGGCCACTGGCGTCTCGACGTTCTGCGACACGAAATTCCTCTTTGTCCGGGGGCTTGCAGGATGCCCGAGCTCGGTTCGGAGCGCTCGGGCCGACCGACTACTGGGCGACCTGGGTGATCTGGAACTGCTCGGGCTGCTGCGCCTCGTGCGGGTGCGCCGGGCCTGCGTAGACCTTGAGCTTGCGCAGCTGCGCCCGCGACAGCTTGTTCTTCGGCAGCATCCCCCACACGGCCTTCTCGACGGCCTTGCGCGGGTCGGTGTCGAGCAGTTCGCCGACCTTCGTGGAGCTCAAGCCGCCCGGGTAACCGGAGTGGCGGTACGCGAGCTTGTCGTAGCGCTTGTTGCCGGTGAGGGCAACCTTGCCGGCATTGATGACGATGACGAAGTCACCGGTGTCGACGTGGTTCGCGAACGTGGGCTTGTGCTTGCCACGCAGCAACGTCGCCGCCTGCACGGCGAGACGACCGAGGACGACGTCTTCGGCGTCGATGACGTACCACTGCCGGGTGACGTCGCCGGGCTTGGGGGTGTAGGTGCGCACGTGGAAACCTTCGCTTTGGTTCGGGTGTGAGGCTGATGAGTTGCGCCGGGCACAACGACCGCCCAGATTACCGTCGTGGGCCGGTGCGGGTCAAAGTGAGCGTCGCCGCTTCAGCGGGCGCGACGGACGCGGTCCTCGTCCCAGACCGGTTCATCGGCCTCGTAGACCGTCCCGTCCGATCCGAACACGAGGTAGCGGTCGAAACTGCGGGCGAACCAGCGGTCGTGGGTCACCGCGAGGACCGTCCCCTCGAACGCTTCGAGGCCGGTCTCGAGCGCTTCGGCGCTGGCGACGTCGAGGTTGTCGGTCGGTTCGTCGAGCAGCAGCATGGTGGCGCCCGAGAGCTCGAGGAGCAGGATCTGCAGTCGCGCCTGCTGACCGCCGGAGAGCGACTCGAACTTCTGCTCGGAGGACTCTGCGAGCTCGTACCGGTCGAGGACCCGCGCGGCCTCCTCCTGGGGCATGCCACGCCGGTGGTCGTCGCCCCGGTGCAGGATCTCGAGCAGCGTGCGGCCCAGCAGCTCGGGATGCTCGTGGGTTTGGGCGAACCACCCGGGTCGCACGCGTGCACCGAGCCGGGCCCGGCCGGTGTGGGCGACGGGTGCGATCGGTACCTCGCCGATCGGCTGGTGCTCGATGTCGGGGTCGGAGCCGCCGGCCGCGAGGAGCCGCAGGAAATGCGACTTCCCCGAGCCGTTGGAGCCGAGGACGGCGACCCGCTCGCCGAACCAGACCTCGACATCGAAGGCGCGCATCAGGCCGGTGAGTTCGAGGCTTTCGCAGATCACGGCTCGCTTGGCCGTCCGACCGCCGCGCAGGCGCATCTTGAGCTCTTGTTCGCGCGGGATCGCCAGTGGCGGGCCGGCCTCTTCGAACTTGCGCAACCGTGTCGTCGCGGCCTGGTAGCGGGCAGCCAGACCGTCGTTGTATGCGGCTTTGGTCTTGTACATGATCATCAGCTCGCGCAGCTTCTGGTGTTCGTCGTCCCAGCGCCGGCGGAGTTCCTCGAGTCGCTCGAAGCGGGCCTTGCGAGCGTCGGAATAGCTGGCGAAACCGCCGGGATGCACCCAGACGGTGTTGCCGCTCCGATCGGCCGGCTCGCTCGAGGCCAGTCGGCGGGCCGTGGTCGTCGCGGATCCCCGGAGTTCGACGGTGGCGATGCGGGTGGCCGTGTTGGCGAGCAGCTCACGGTCGTGACTGACGTAGAGGATGGTCTTGGGCGAGGACTGGATGCGCTCCTCGAGCCAGCGTTTGGCCGGGACGTCGAGGTAGTTGTCCGGCTCATCGAGCATCAGCACCGATTCGGGACCGCGGAGCAGTGCCTCCAGAACGATCCGCTTCTGCTCGCCGCCCGAGAGCGTTCGCACCTCGCGGTAGCGCGCTTTCGCGAAGCCGATGCCGAGCGCCTCGGTACAGCACGTGTCCCACAGGACCTCGGCTTCGTAGCCGCCGGCATCGGCGTAGTCGGACAAGGCCTGGGCGTACGCCATCTGAACCGGCTCGTCGTCGGTCTGCATCAGCGTCAGTTCGCTCGCGTCGACCCGGGCGGTGGCCGCCTGGAGGTCGCGCGTGGCGACCGAGAGAAGGAGGTCGGCGACGGTGGAGTCGTCCCGCACGCTGCCGACGAACTGGCGCATCACGCCGAGGCCGCCGCTGACGACGATGGAGCCGGCGTGCGGGCTCAGCTCGCCGGCGATCATCCGCAGCAGGGTCGTCTTGCCCGATCCGTTCGCCCCGACGAGAGCCACCTTCGCGCCGTCACCGACGCGGAAGCTCACGTCGTCGAGCAGCACCCGACCATCGGGCAGCTCGTACCGGAGATTGGCGATGTCGACGTGGCCCACGCGGCGATTCTCCCGTCCTGCCGTGCTGCGGTCACCTGGTTTGCGGGGACAACTGCCTGCGGCCCCTCGGTGCCTTGTGGCGTCCGGCTCGCACGATGACGCCGGCGGAGTCGTCTGCGGCGGCGATGACGGGAGTTCCCTCGTCTTCGCGCACGGCGTCCTTGCCGATGGTGAGCATGAGGAACGCCACCACTGCGGCGAGCAGCATGAAGGCGGCACCGAACAGGAACGCTCGTGTGTAACCGTGAACGAGGCCCGCGAAGACCGCCGCCTGACCGTCAGCGGTATGCGCGGTGACGAAGGTCGCGGTCGCCGTTGCCGCCACTGTGTTCAACAGGGCGGTGCCGAGCGAGCCGCCCACCTGCTGGGAGGTGTTGATCAGCGCGCTTGCGACACCCGCATCCTGGCCGCCCACCCCGTGCAGGGCGGTCGATGAGATCGGGATGAAGACGAAGGCCAGCCCGAAACTCATGATGGCCATGGCCGGAAGCACGTGCGTCGTGTAGGGCGTGTCGACCTTGAGCTGGGTGAGCCAGAGCATGCCGGCCGTGGCGAGCAGGAGGCCGGGTATCGCCAAGGGCTTGGGGCCGACCCTCGGCAGCAGCTGGGAGGCCACCCCGGCACCGATGATGATCCCGCCGCTGAACGGCAGGAAGGCGAACCCGGCCTTCACCGGCGAGTAACCGAGAACGACCTGCAGGTAGAGGCCGAGGAAAAGGAACATCGCGAACATGCCGATGCCGACGATGAGCATCACCAGGTAGGACCCGCCGCGGTTGCGCTCGAGCAGGACACGCATCGGCAGCAGCGGATTGGCTGTTCGCGACTCGATCAGGAAGAACGAAGCGAGGAGAACAACCGCGGCCGCGAACCACATCAGCGTCACCGGCTCACCCCAGCGCGAGCTGTCGCCCGCGCCGTGCGGGGCAGCTTTCGTGAAGCCGTAGACGAGGGCGATCAGGCCGAATGTGACCGTAAGGGCACCGGGGATGTCGAGGCCCCCGGTACGCGTCGCCTTGCTCTCGCGGACGTTGCCGATCGCCAGCAGGACGGCCACGACGGCGATGGGAGTGTTGATGAACAGGCACCAGCGCCAGGACAGATACTCGGTGAGGACGCCGCCGAGCAGGAGGCCAATGGCCGCACCGCCGCCGGAGATCGCGCCGTAGACGCCGAATGCGCGGGCGCGCTCCTTCGGATCGTGGAACGTCACAGTGACCAGCGACAGCGCTGCCGGGGCAAGCAGTGCCGCGAACACTCCTTGAAGTCCGCGGGCCGCGTAGAGAGTTCCGGCGGTCGGAGCGATGCCGCCGAGCGCGGAGGCGAGCGCGAAGCCGGACAAGCCGATCATGAACATCCGCTTGCGACCGAGGTAGTCAGCGATCCGGCCACCGAGGAGCAGTAGGCCGCCGAACGTGAGCGTGTAGGCCGTCAGCACCCACTGCTGATTGGCATCGGAGATATCGAGGGCGCGCTTGGCCGACGGAAGTGCCAGGTTCACGATCGATCCGTCCAGCACGACCATCAACTGGGAGATCGCGATGACGCTCAGCGCCCGCCAGCGTCTGGGGTCGGGATTGGCCAGGTCATAAACCGGTTCATCGGTGGCCTCGAGTTGGCTGGTCGTCACGGCGGGTAGATCCTCTCCACACGGCACTGAGCCATGGCGATTGCAAACGAGCCGAGGTCGGGTGGTGTCCCGGTCCGGACACCGAAAACTGTAGAGATGCGCACCGACAGGTCCCAGCGGGATACCAGGGCGTGGGCTGATGCATGCGTCGGATGTCACCAGGACGACATCGACCGTTCACGTCGGGTCGCGATTTAGACGGGCTTGATGCCCTGAACCCCGCGGCCGAGAAAAAATGCAATGACGTAGATCACAGTCGCGACGAGCACGACGACGAACGAGAAGCGACCGAGCTGCTTCTCCAGCTGGTCCTCGGCCCGCGTCGACTCCATGCCGGCGATGAAGGCGATCAGCCAACCCAGGACCGCGATGATCCTGAAGAAGGCGTCGCCCAGATGAAACATCTGAAGTTGGTCGGCCGAACTGGGATTCTTCTGAACCTTGAGCCCGATGTAGGTGATGAGCCGACCGATCAGGCTCGCTACCGGGTAGCAGAACACGATCGCGATCAGCGCGGCCTTCCAGGCGGTACCCCTCATGACAGCGACGTTCCCCTCAGCGGCGTCCACCGGCGTGTCCCGCGCGGCTCGCTGCCACGCTACCCGTTGTCCCGGCCGCGCCCGGGCGGTGCGCACCGACCGACGGCCGCGACGTGACCGGGCCCGGTCATCGACGCGCCGTCCCCTAGCGTGTGGCCATGCCGGAAACCCCCGACGACGACGTCGAGCCCGTGTCCGGCCGGCGCCCGGTCAGATGGCGGATCGATCTCGCCTACGACGGCACCGACTTCTCCGGCTGGGCGCGCCAGCCCGGGCTCCGCACGGTCCAGGACGCGGTGGAACGCGCGATCGCACTCGTCGGACGGACGTCGTCGGTGACGATGACCTGTGCCGGCCGGACCGACGCGGGGGTGCACGCACGGCACCAGGTCGGGCACGTCGACCTTGCACCCGGCGTCGGCGAGGCACTGTCGACGCGTCGCCTCAACGGCGTGTTGCCGGCCGACATCAGCGTGCACCGCATCCGGCCGGCCCCCGCCGGTTTCGACGCCCGCTTCTCGGCGATCTACCGCCGCTACGTCTACCGGCTCGCCGACACTGACGCCGGTGTCGATCCACTGCGTCGGCGCGAGGTCTACACGTCGCGACCGCTGGAACTGGAGCCGATGCGGGTCGCCGCTGCCGGGCTGCTCGGGCTGCACGACTTCGCCGCCTTCTGCAGGGCCCGCGAGGGCGCGACGACGATCCGCACCCTGACCGAGCTCACGATCGTCCGCACCGTCACCGAGGTCGTGGAGATGACGGTGGTCGCCGATGCGTTCTGCCACAGCATGGTGAGGGCGTTGGTGGGCGCGTTGGTGGCCGTCGGAGAAACACGTGCACCGGTCGGTTGGCCCGCCGAGGTGCTGGCGGCTCGACGCCGGCACCCCGCCGTCCGGGTGATGCCGCCGGGCGGGCTGACCCTGGAGGAGGTCGGGTACCCCGCGGACGGCGAACTCGCCGCCCGCGCCGCCGACTCCCGCAGTCTGAGGGTGCTGCCGCACGACTGAGCTGCCGGTCGAGTCCGCCGTCGGCGTCGATTACGGTGTGCCACCGTGAGCGTTCCCGAGCACTACTTCAGCGAGGAGCCGGCCATCCCGTCGGCGCCGGTGTTCGCGAACGTCGACGTGTGGGGCCGGCAGATGCGGCTGAGCACCGACACCGGCGTGTTCTCCCGCGGGAAGATCGACCCGGGAACCGCGATCCTGTTCCGACAGACGACTCCCCCCACCGAGCCGGGTACCTATCTCGACCTGGGCTGCGGTTACGGGGTGATCGCATGCGCCCTCGCAATGACGAATCCGGCGGCGACCGTGTGGGCCACCGACGTCAATCGCCGGGCGGTACGCCTGACGCAGGCGAACGCGACGACGCTCGAGGTTTCCGACCGGCTGCACGCGGCGGTACCCGACGAGGTCCCGGCGACGGAGTTCGCCCAGATCTGGACCAACCCGCCGGTGCACGTGGGCAAGCCGGCGATGCACGGGATCCTGCTGCGGTGGTTGCCGAAGCTCGTGCCAGGCGGAACGGCCACGTTGGTGATCGGGCGGCACCTGGGCGGTGACTCGCTTCAGCGTTGGCTGACGGAGCAGGGTTACCCGTGCGAGCGGGTCGGCAGCGCGAAGGGCTTCCGGGTTCTGCGGGCACACCGCCCGACGTAGCCCGCGCGGGTTGGGTCGACGACCGACGAACGTGGCCCACTCGCTGACGTCGGTAATACCGGAACCACACGTGGTAATGCCGTGGACGGGGTTACGAAGGGTGCCACGGCATTACCGACCGAGCGCGCGGGCAGCAGGAAACGACGAAGGCCCGTTCCGGCGAACCGGAGCGGGCCTTTGTCGTTCGTAGGGGTGCGGCTTGCGGTCAGGCCTTCGGTGCCTCGTCGGTCGCAGCCTCGTCGGTCGCTGCGGCCTGGTCCGTGACGGGAGCCTCGACGGCCACCGTCTCGTCGAGAGCCACCTCAGAGCCCGAAGCGGGCGCACCGTCGGTGACGGGCGCCTCGTCGGCCACCGTCTCGTCGAGCGCCACATCGGACTCCTCGACGACCGGAGCGGGAGCAGCCGCAGCCGGCGCTGTAGCGGCCGGACGTGCGGGCGTGGCGGCAGTGCCCGGAGTGACGTCACCGTCGACGAGCTCGATGACGACGACCGACGCCGAGTCACCCTTGCGCAGACCGAGCTTCACGATCCGCACGTAACCGCCGGGACGGTTGACGAAACGCGGGCCGATATCGGCGAACAGGTGGTGCAGCACGTCCTTGTCCCGGATCACCGTGGCGACCTGACGACGGTTGTGCAGGTCACCCTTCCGTGCCTTGGTGATCAGGCGCTCGGCGTAGGGACGCAGCCGCCGGGCCTTGGCCTCGGTGGTGGTGATGCGGCCGTGCTCGAACAGGGAGGTGGCCAGGTTCGCGAGGATGAGCCGCTCGTGCGCGGGGCTGCCTCCCAGGCGGGCACCCTTGGTGGGCGTGGGCATGTCGTGTCGCTCCTCTGCCGGACGGGGTGACCGACCGGCACTTGTCTTCTAGTAGACGTCAGCTGACGTCGGGGATCAGTACTGCTCGGTTTCGGCGAAGCTCAGGTCGTCGTCCTCAGGACCGTCAGGCACGTAAGCCGTCGGGTCGAAGCCGGGCGCACTGTCCTTCAGGGCGAGGCCCATGCTCTCGAGCTTTGCCTTGACCTCGTCGATCGACTTGGAGCCGAAGTTCCGGATGTCGAGGAGGTCCTGCTCGGAGCGCGCGATCAGCTCACCCACGGCGTGGATGCCCTCACGCTTGAGGCAGTTGTAGGACCGCACCGTCAGGTTGAGGTCCTCGATCGGCAGCGCGAGGTCGGCGGCGAGCTGCGCGTCCACCGGCGACGGGCCGATGTCGATGCCCTCGGCGTCGAGGTTGAGCTCACGTGCGAGGCCGAACAGCTCGACCAGGGTCTTGCCGGCGCTGGCCATGGCGTCACGCGGAAGCATGCACGGCTTGGTCTCGACATCGAGGATCAGCTTGTCGAAGTCGGTGCGCTGCTCGACACGGGTCGCTTCGACGTTGTAGGTGACCTTGAGCACCGGCGAGTAGATCGAGTCGATCGGTAGGCGACCGATCTCGGCTTCGCCGGCGTTGTTCTGCACCGCGGAGACGTAGCCGCGGCCACGCTCGACGATGAGCTCCATGTCGATCTTGCCCTTGCTGTTGAGCGTGGCGAGCTTGAGCTCGGGGTTGTGCACCTCGACACCGGCGGGGGGCGCGATGTCGGCGGCGGTGACCTCACCCGGGCCCTGCTTGCGCAGGTACATGCTGACGGGCTCGTCCTGCTCGCTGGACACGACGAGCTGTTTGAGGTTCTGGACGATCTGCGTGACGTCTTCGGTCACGCCTTCGATCGTGGAGAACTCGTGCAGCACGCCGTCGACGCGGATGCTCGTCACGGCGGCGCCGGGAATCGAGCTGAGCAGCGTGCGCCGGAGCGAGTTGCCGAGGGTGTAGCCGAAACCGGGCTCGAGCGGCTCGAGCATGAAACGTGAACGGAAGTCGCTCACAACTTCTTCGGTGAGGGTGGGTCGTTGTGCGATCAGCATCGTGCTGTCCTCTCCTGGCGCCCGCTATTTGACGCCCGAATCGATGACTCGGGCCAGAAGTTCCGGCCCGGGCGGCTGGCGGTGTCACCGCTATGGCGATGACCCCGTCGAGAAAGTTCTAGTTCTTCGAGTAGTACTCGACGATCAGCTGTTCGGTGACCGGGATGTCGATCTGCGCCCGGACGGGCAGCTGGTGCACGAGAATCCGCAGGGACTCGGGGAGCACCTCGAGCCAGGCCGGGACCGGGCGTTCGCCGTGGGTCTCGCGGGCGACGATGAGCGGCGTCAGCTCCCGCGACTTCTCTTTGAGGTCGATCACGTCGAACGCGCTGACCTGGAAGCTCGGCACGTTGACCTTGCGGCCGTTGACGACGAAGTGGCCGTGGACGACGAGCTGGCGCGCCTGCCGACGCGTCCGGGCGATGCCGGCGCGGTAGATCACGTTGTCGAGACGCGACTCGAGGATCTGCAGCAGGTTGTCACCGGTTTTGCCGGTGCGCCGGGTGGCCTCGACGTAGTAGTTGTGGAACTGCTTCTCCAGCACGCCGTAGGAGTAGCGAGCCTTCTGCTTCTCCTTGAGCTGGTTCAGGTATTCCTTCTCCTTCGGACGCCCACGGCCGTGCTGGCCGGGCGGGAAGGGACGGCGTTCGAACGCCTGGTCCCCACCGACGAGGTCTACCCCGAGTCGGCGGGACTTCTTGGTCATAGGTCCGGTGTAACGGGCCATGTCGCCTCAGTGCTCCTTCGGATTCAGGGGTCAGACGCGCCGGCGCTTGGGCGGGCGGCATCCGTTGTGGGGGATCGGCGTCACGTCGCTGATCTGTCCGACCTCGAGGCCGGTGGCGGTCAGCGAACGAATGGCGGTCTCACGGCCGGAGCCGGGACCCTTGACGAACACGTCGACCTTGCGCATGCCGTGTTCCATCGCCCGCTTGGCGGCCGCCTCGGCGGCCATCTGCGCAGCGAACGGGGTCGACTTGCGCGATCCCTTGAACCCGACGGTGCCGGCGGACGCCCATGCGAGGACGGCTCCGGAATAGTCGGTGATGGTGACGATCGTGTTGTTGAACGTGCTCTTGATGTGTGCGTGGCCCGCGGAGACGTTCTTTTTCTCGCGGCGGCGCGGCTTCTTCGCGCCGGCAGTCTTTGGAGGCATAACTGGGTCGAGCTCCTATCGCAGATTCGAGGGTGGGATCAGCAGCCGTGATGGCTGGGGTGCTACTTGGTGGCCTTCTTCTTGCCGGCGACGGTCTTCTTCGGGCCCTTACGGGTGCGCGCGTTGGTGCGGGTGCGCTGGCCGTGGACGGGAAGACCGCGACGGTGACGGATGCCTTCGTAGCAACCGATCTCGACCTTGCGACGGATGTCGGCTGACACCTCGCGGCGAAGGTCGCCCTCGGTCTGGTAGTTCGCTTCGATCCAGTCGCGCAGTGCGACGAGTTCGGAGTCACCGAGCTGGTGGACGCGGAGGTCACCGGAGATACCGGTGGCCTGCAGGGTGGCGGCGGCGCGGGTACGGCCGATACCGAAGATGTACGTGAGGGCGATCTCCAGGCGCTTTTCGCGCGGGAGGTCGACACCTACAAGGCGTGCCATCGGGCAGTAGTCCTTTCGTTGTCGGAGGTTTGTGGCGTTACCGCGTCCCGGTCTGCCCGAACCTCACGACCCGTGATGCGGTCGTGGTGCTCAACCGGGCCCCGGCCTCCGTGCCGGGGGTCACGCCCCTCGTGTGAGGGACGAGCGGTGACACTCCTGAGCGCTGGGCTCAGCCCTGACGCTGTTTGTGCCGCGGGTTCTCACAGATCACCCGGACGACACCGTTGCGACGAATGACCTTGCACTTGTCGCAGATCGGCTTGACGCTCGCTTGAACCTTCATGGCTTCTCTCGTTCTTATTCACGGCCATCCGGCGCCGGCCGCTCGATCGAGCGGGACGTCGGATGGGGTGGAGGTGACTGCTATCGGTACCGGTAGACGATCCGGCCGCGGGTCAGGTCGTAAGGCGAAAGCTCGACGACGACCTTGTCCTCGGGGAGGATCCGGATGTAGTGCTGCCGCATCTTGCCGCTGATGTGTGCGAGAACCTTGTGCCCGTTCGTCAGTTCGACACGAAACATGGCGTTCGGCAATGCCTCGACGATCGATCCCTCGATCTCGATGACGCCTTCCTTCTTTGGCATATCCTCCACAATCCAGCGCGGCTTCGACGCTTACAGTTGTTGATCGGTGCTGTTGTTGATCGGTGCTGTTGTTGATCGGTGCTGTTGTTGATCGGTGCTGTTGTTGATCGGTGCTGTTGTTGATCGGTGCTGTTGTTGATCGGTGCTGATGCCGTCGACCCGGGACCGACGATCCGGAGCGAGCCGCGGGCAGCCCAAAGCTTCCAGGTGTAACCCGACGTGCCAGTGTAAGCGACACGCGTCGCATCGCCCAAACCCGAGACGCAGCACCCGGCGGGACCCGATGGAGCCGCCAGGTTGGGTGCGGGCCGGCAGGCCCGCGACCGATCGCCGCCCGCGAGATTCCGTCGCTGTTAACTCTCGGCCAAACCCTTGACGCGGCCATCCACAACGGGACCAAGATGGTCCCGTTGTGTGGCAGGGGGCCTACAGCGTGTGACTCCCTCGATCAGCATGACCTCGAACCCGGCTCGACCAGGTTCGCATCGAGAGGCAGGCGCGTGCGTCGTTCCGGGTCATTTTCTGCACCTCTGTCCACCCCGTCTTTCCGCTCACCACGTCACCGAACCCCCGTCGGCCGCATCCTGACTGCCGGTGTCGCCGTCCTCGTACTCGTCGGCATGAGCCTTGTCGGCAGCACGGCCCAGGCAGCCGGCCCTGGGAACAGCGCCGCGAAGACCATCCACGGCAAGCTCGCCACCGGCAGGCTCTCGGTCGTCGACCTCTGCGCGTCCAGCGTCGCCAGGAACGTCGCTCGCTGCTATGCCAAGCGGGTTGTGACCGCGCCGAAGTCCGGAGTCCGGCCGAACACCGACGCCCCGACCGGCTACTCCCCCGCCGACCTGGCGTCGGCCTACAACCTGCCGACCGACGGCGGCGCCGGCGCGACCATCGGGATCGTCGACGCCTACGACAACCCGAACGCGTTGGCCGACCTCACCGTCTACCGCGCGCAGTACGGTCTTCCCGCCCTCGCCGACGGTCAGTTCCGCAAGGTCAATCAGCGGGGCGTCGAGGGTTCCTATCCCGCGCCCGACGCAGGCTGGGCCGGCGAGATCGCCCTCGACATCGACATGGTGTCGGCGATCGCTCCGAACGCCAACATCCTGCTCGTCGAAGCGGACTCCGCGAACTTCGACGACCTCGGAGCCTCGGTGAACCAGGCCGTCGCGCTCGGCGCCACCTACGTGTCCAACAGTTACGGCAGCAACTATTCCTCCACTCCCGGAAGCGGCGAGGACCCGAGCGAGCTCCAGTGGACCGACGCGTACTACACGCATCCCGGCGTCGCCATCGTGGCCAGCTCGGGTGACGACGCGTACGGCGTCTCGTTCCCGGCCGCGTCCGCCGCCGTCACGGCCGTCGGCGGTACGTCTCTGGTGCACGACACCACCGGCACGCGCGGCTGGAACGAATCCGTCTGGAACAACCAGTACGGCGGCCCCGGCTCCGGTTGCTCGCTCTACGAGCCGAAGCCCGCATTCCAGACCGACACCGGATGCGCCAAGCGCTCGGTGGTCGACGTGTCCGCCGTCGCCGACCCGGCCACCGGTGTCTCGGTCTACAACACCTACGGTCCCGACGGCACCGGCTGGGCGCAGTACGGCGGAACCAGCGCCGCGTCACCCATCATTGCCGCCACCTACGCACTCGGTGGCCCCGTCCCGGCAGGCGCCAGCCCCAACTCGTTCCCCTACGCCAAGCCCGGCGCGCTGAACGACGTCACCACCGGAGCGAACGGCACCTGCAGCCCGGACTACTTCTGTACTGCCGAACCGGGCTACGACGGTCCCACCGGCCTCGGCACGCCGAACGGCACCGCGGCCTTCAGGAGCGGCCCACACGGCAGTGTCACCGGCACGGTGACCGATGCGACCAGCGGTGACCCGGTCACCGGAGCCACGGTCAGCGCGGGCGACGCCTCCGCGACCACCGACCAGGCCGGCACGTACGCCCTCTCGCTCGAACCCGGGACCTACGTCGTGACCGTCGCGGCGTACGGCTACGCCACGACGAAGGTCAGCGGCGTCGTCGTGACCGACGGTGGCTCGGTCACCCGCAACATCGCCATCAGGTCGGTTCCGAAGGTCACCTTGAGTGGGAACGTCACGGACGGTTCCGGACACGCGTGGCCGATATACGCGCGGCTGAGCATCGACGGCGTCCCCGGCGGGGCGGTCTACACCAATCCGTTCACCGGTCACTACTCGATCAGCGTGCCGAGGCAGCGCGACTACACGCTGCGCGTGGACGCCAACTACCCCGGCTACCTGTCGCTGTCGAGGACGGTCCACGTCCGGGCGAAGAACCTGACGCGCAACCTCTCGATCAACGCCGATCCGATCCAGGGTTCCGCGCCCGGATACGGGAACAAGGTCGCCGCACCGACGACGACCTTCGACAGCACCACCGCGCCGCCGGCCGGCTGGACCGTCACGAACACCACCACCGGCGGCGGTTGGGAGTTCGACGACCCGGGAACGCGAACCAACCTGACCGGCGGGACCGGTGGCTTCGCCATCGTCGACAGCGACAAGCTCGGCACCGGCAAGAAGCAGGACTCCGTCCTCGCCGCTCCGGCCGCCGACTTCACCGGCAAACCGAACCCCGTCGTCGACTTCCTGACCGACTACAAGAGCTTCGGCGGCCAGAGCGCCGACGTCGACTACTCCATCGACGGGGGCACCACCTGGCTCAATGCCTGGCACACCACGACAGCCGTCAACGGTGAGGTGCGCGCCCCGATGCCCGCGGCGGCGGGCAAGTCCGGTGTGCTCGTGCGGTTCCACTTCGTCGGCAGCTTCGGCTACTGGTGGCAGCTCGACAACGTCAAGATCGGCGGCATCGCGCTGACCGTGACCAACGGCGGCCTGATCGCCGGCACCGTCACCGACTCCAACACCGGCGAAGGCGTCGTCGCGGCAACCGTGACGAACACCGCCAAGCCGACCGAGAACGCCGCCACCGTCACGACCCCGGACGACCCGAACCTCACCGACGGCTTCTACTGGTTCTTCGCCACCGGCTCGGGACCCCGCACACTGACCGCACACACGGGCGGTTACACCGACGGCTCGCAGACGGTGACGCTGCGGCCGAACTACACAGTCAAGGGCGACATCAAGCTGCTGGCCGGACGGATCGATGTCTCGGCCGGCGGCATCAGCAGAACCGTCGACTGGAAGGGCTCGGCGAGCGCGGATGTCACCTTCACCAACACCGGTACTGCGCCGGCCACGGTCAAGCTCGGCGAGCAGCCGGGTGGCACCACGATCGCGGCCAGGGCCGGCGCGAAGGTCCACCTCGTGAAGACGTCGGCGACCCTGCACCGGCTTGCGACCCCGGGTAAGGCGAAGGGCAACGCGATCAAGGCGCGACCCGACGTCTCGCCGTCGGACGCGCCCTGGCAATCGGTGGCCGATCTAGGGGTCGCCGTCCAGGACAACGTCGCCGACGTCGACAGCGGTGTCCTCTACTCGGCCTTCGGCTACAACGGCTCGAACGACACTTCCGACCTCTGGGCCTACGACCCGACGTCAGCCTCGTGGTCGCACAAAGCCGCCGCCGCCGACACCCGGGAATCCCCGGCGCACGGCTTCGTCAACGGCAAGTGGTACGTGAGCGGCGGCTGGGGCGCGACCGGCGACCCGGACCCGAAGACAGAGGTCTATGACCCGGGCACCGACTCGTGGGGCACCGCTGCAGACAATCCGGCGCCGCTCGCAGGCTCAGCGAGCGCAGTACTCGACGGCAAGCTCTATGTCGTCGGCGGCTGCACGGGCGGCAACTGCGGCGCCACCACGGTCGAGGTCTACGACCCGGCCGCTGACTCGTGGTCGAGTGCGGCTGCCTACCCGGAGGCCATCGCGTGGGAATCCTGCGGGAACATCGACGGGCGGCTCTACTGCGCCGGCGGCTCGACCGACGCCGGCACCGTCACCAACGGCTACGTCTACGACCCGGGCGCAGATTCCTGGAACCCGATCGCCGATCTGCCGATCGACCTCTGGGGATCGGCGTACGCGGCGGCGAACGGCCAGTTGCTGATCGTCGCCGGCGTCACGAACAACAGTGCCGACGTCACGAACCAGGGCTTCGCCTACGACCCGGTCACCGATGCCTGGTCGGCACTGCCCAACGCGAACAGCGCCACCTACCGTCAGGGCAGTGCACTCGGCTTCTACAAGGTCGGTGGCAGTCCGGGCGGCACGGCGTCCCCGCCCGTCGCGACGGTCGAGGTCCTGCCCGGCTTCGACCAGGGCGGGACGACGGATGTCACCTGGCTCTCCGAGGCCACGACGTCGTTCACGCTCGCTCCCGGTGCGACGAAGAAGGTCAAGGTCACCCTCGACGCGGACGTTCACGAGATCACCCAGCCGGGCACGTTCACGGCCGCGATCACCGTCGTCACGAAAACGCCGTACGCGGTGCCGGTGATTCCGGTGACGTTCACGGTCGACCCGCCCGGTTCGTGGGGCAAAGTGCTCGGCATCGTCTCGGCGAAGGCCGCGGACGGGTCGGTCTCGCCGCTGGCGGGGGCGACCGTCGAGATCGACAGCCTGATGTCGCAGCACACGATGAAGACGGGGGCCGACGGGTCGTTCGCCCTGTGGCTCGAGGCGACGAACCATCCGCTCACGTTGATCGTCGCGAAGGACGGCTACCGCCCCCAGACCCGGGTGGTGCCGATCGCCGCGGGCAAGCGGACGACCGCGGACTTCACCCTCGTCAAACCCTGACGCTCGACGCCTGACCGAGGTACCAACGGCCGTCCCCCGCCGGGCTCACCAGCTCGGTTCGGGGCGGCCGATCTCGTCCACCAGGTCGGCGATCGACCCGGCCACGTGGGTCGGCCGATACGGGAATCGCTCCACCTCGTCGGCCTGCGTCGACCCGGTGAGCACCAGAACCGTTCGAAGGCCGGCCTCGAGACCGGACTTCACGTCGGTGTCCATCCGGTCGCCGACCATCACCGTCGACTCCGAGTGGGCCTCGATCGCGTTCAACGCGCTGCGCATCATCAACGGATTCGGCTTCCCGACGAAGTAGGGCTGCACACCCGTGGCCCGGGTGATCAGCGCGGCGACCGACCCGGTGGCCGGGACGGGTCCGTCCGGCGTCGGGCCGGTCGCGTCGGGGTTGGTGGCGATGAACCGCGCTCCCCCGGCGACGAGGCGGATGGCCCGCGTGATGGCCTCGAACGAATAAGTGCGGGTCTCGCCGAGGACCACGTAGTCCGGGGCGGTCTCGGTCAGCACGTAACCGGCCGAATGCAGGGCGGTGGTCAGGCCGGCTTCACCGATCACGTAGGCGCTGCCGCCCGGACGCTGTGTCTCGAGGAACTGCGCGGTGGCCAGCGCCGACGTCCAGATGGAGAACTCCGGCACGTCGATACCGCTCGCGAGGAGTCGCGCGCGGAGGTCGCGGCGGGTGTAGATCGAGTTGTTGGTCAGCACGAGGAAGGGCGTCGCCGTCCGCTGCAGCCGCTCGATGAACGCGGCCGCACCGGGGATCGCACTCTGCTCGTGCACGAGCACGCCGTCCATGTCCGTCAGCCAGGCGTGCACGGGTTTGGGATCCGGCGTCGACGTCATGGCGTCCATGGTGACGTATACGGACGCCGGCCGGCCCGATCCGGGTGGGGTGGGCGGTCGGGGCGCAGGTCGCGGGTCAGGCCGGTTCGGACGGGGGCGGCACTAGGCGGAACACGGGGTGCCGTTCGGACGCGGCCCAGACCGCTTCCTCGGGCGAGTCGGCGTCGACCTCCCAGTAGGCGGCGGTGACGGGCACCGACCTGACATAGCACCTGATCGCCGGCACGGCGTCGGCGCCTCGTACCTCCACTGCCTGCCATCGGGACGACTCAGGCCCCCGCGAAAGCTCGACCTGCCCCCGCCGCGCGTACGTTCCTGACCCAGTTCACCTCGCCGTAGGGCGCGACCAGCCACCGTTGCCCATCGACGTCCATCACGTCCACCGGGGTGGATCGCGCGACTCCGGACCGCCGTCCTTCGACACCGTCAGGATGTAGCGGTATCCGGCACCACGTCCGCGCCTGGTCAGCACGCCGAAGACGACGTTCACCAGCCGCGTGATCGGGCTGGGTCGATAGGTCTTCGTCATCGTCTGCTCCCCCCTACCTCTTCCGCATTCTCTTCCTCGCTGCGGTGCCAATGTCCCGCGTGAACCGGCGAGGGCACCATCGCACAGTGCGTCGCGCAACCGGGTCCATCACCCGCGTACCGCTGCCGGCCGGCCTGCGCGAGGATGTGGAGATGTCTCCCGACGCGACTCCGTTCTCCGATCTCGACGCCTACCTCACGCTGCGGCGCCTCGGCACGATCGCGCTCTCGGCCGACGGCCGCCGGCTCGTGGCGACCGTGCAGGAGCTCGACGCCAAGGCGACCGGTTTCGTCTCGGCGCTGTGGGAGGTCGACGTCGACGGCGTCGAACCTGCCCGACGGCTGACCCGGTCGGCCAAGGGCGAGTCGAACCCTGCGTTCGCGCCCGACGGCGGCCTCTGGTTCACCTCGGGGCGCCCGGCGCCGCCGACCGGAACGGACGACGAGGACGACGAGCGCCCCGCACTGTGGCGGCTGCCGGCCGGCGGCGGCGAAGCCGCTCGCGTCGCCACCCGCGCAGGTGGAGTCAGCTCGATCACGGTGGCCAGGTCGTCGGGCACCGTCGTCGTGGGTGCCGACGTCCTACCGGGTGCGACCGACGACGCCGACGACGCGGCCCGCCGCAAGGCCCGCAAGGACAAGAAGGTGACGGCGATCCTGCACGACGCGTCACCGGTGCGGTACTGGGACCACGACCTCGGGCCGGCCCAGCAGCACCTGTTCGTCTCCTCGGCCGCCACGTCGGCCACCGCCGACGAACGTGCCGAACTGCCGTTGACCGACGTCACGCCGCAGCCCGGACGAGCGCTCGACGAAGCGGCCTTCGCGCTCTCAGACGACGGGGTGTTCGTGGTCGCCGAGTGGACCGAAGCCGAAGGCACCGGGGACGCCAGGACCGACCTCGTCCTCATCGACGTCGCCACGGGCGTCCGGCACACCCTCGCGACCGACCCTGACCACACCTTCGGTGCACCCTCGATCAGCCCGGACGGGCTTACCGTCGCGTGCATCAGACAGCGCCGCTCGACGGCCACCGAGCCGGTCGACTCACGACTGTGGCTGCTACCGATCGACGGATCACCCGGCCACGACCCGATTCCCGACCTCGACCTCTGGCCGGACGCGCCGTGCTGGTCAGCGGACGGGCAGACCATCTACTTCACCGCCGACGAACTCGGGCACGCGCCGGTGTTCGCCGTCGACGTCGCCACCGGCACGGTCACCAAGTTGACAAGCGCCGGAGCGTTCGCACATCTCCAGCCGGGTCCGGACGGGCGGCACCTTTACGCGACCCGGTCGAGCTACACCGATGCCGGCAGCGTCGTAGCGATCGACCTCGATGCGCCCACCGGTAGCGACCCGCTGGTCCTGCGCGGCCCGACGACCACGCCTGAGCTGCCCGGCACCCTGACCGAGGTGACCTCGACGGCCGAGGACGGAACGCCGCTGCGTGCCTGGCTCGCGCTCCCGGCCGGTGCCGATAGCTCGGCCCGTGCCCCGCTGCTCCTGTGGGTGCACGGTGGCCCGCTGGGTTCCTGGAACGCGTGGTCGTGGCGGTGGAACCCGTGGTTGATGGTCGCCCGCGGGTACGCCGTCCTCCTGCCCGATCCGGCGTTCTCGACGGGCTACGGCCTGGCCATGGTGCGCCGCGGCTGGGGCAACTGGGGCGGCGCGCCCTACACCGATCTGATGACCATCACGGACGCCGCGCTCGAGCGGGACGACGTCGACCCGTCCCGTGTCGGAGCGATGGGTGGGTCGTTCGGGGGCTACATGGCGAAGTGGATCGCCGGGCACACGGACCGCTTCGCCGCGATCGTCACGCACGCCAGCCTGTGGTCGCTCGTGCAGTTCGGCGGGACGACGGACCTGCCGTCGTACTGGCGACGCGAGAGACTCCCGAGATGGCGGCGGCCAGCTCCCCGCATGCGTTCGCGGCCGAGATCCACACGCCGATGCTCGTGGTGCACGGCGACCGCGACTACCGGGTGCCGATCGGCGAGGGGCTCGCGTTGTGGGCGAGTCTGCTCGAGCATCACACCGGCGACCCCGCGACGCTGCCGCACCGGTTCCTGTACTTCCCGGACGAGAACCACTGGGTGCTCACGCCGCAGCACGCGAAGCTCTGGTACCAGACGGTGTACGCGTTCCTCGCCTGGCACGTGCTGGGTGAGCCCTGGTCAGCGCCAGAGCTGCTGTAGATCGCGGACCGAGCGTTCGAGGTCCCCATAGGTCCTCGCGGACAGGGTCGCGTCGAGGCGGGTGGCGAACTCGTCGGCGTCCAGGCGGCCGTCGACGTGGGCATCGCGGAGCCGTTCGGCGATCTTCTCGCGGTCGACGTCACTGCAGCGGTCGGTCGGGCCGTAGTACTGGGCGGGTGCGTAGGTCATGCGTCCATGCTCGCCGCCCGACCGGCCGCTAACCATCGGGTCACACCCTGACGCGACCCTGACATCAGTCCCTCGGGCCCTGCGGTATCCCCGCCGGACCGTTGGTAACCCTGCCCACGGCATGACGAACGTAGGTTCCGGGGTTACCTGCGCGTCAGGCGGGTGCTCCGCAGGGTGAGCCGATGGCCGCGAGCGCCGCGGCCCCACCGTCGAGCGCCGTGAGCACCCACGGGCCGGCGTCGGTGATGGCGACCGTGTGCTCCCAGTGCGCTGCCCGTCGGCCGTCGGTGGTGACGACGGTCCAGTCGTCGGAAAGCACCTTGACGTCGGCAGGCCCGGCGGTGATCATCGGCTCGATCGCCAGCACCGCGCCGTGTACGAGCTTCGGCCCGCGACCGCGGCGGCCGTAGTTGGGGACGCTCGGGTCCTCGTGCATGGAGGTCCCGATCCCGTGGCCGGTGTACTCCTCGACGATGCCGAAGTCGCGCCCGGCGCCGAGCACCGATGCCTCCACCGAGGCACCGATGTCAGAGAGCCGGCCACCCACGACGGCAGCGCCGATGCCCGCCCACATGGAGGCCTCGCAGGCAGCCGACAGCACGGCGTCGTCCGGGCGGATCGCACCGACGGCCACCGTGACAGCCGAATCGCCGTGCCAGCCGTCGACGATCGCGCCGCAGTCGATCGAGATCAGGTCACCGTCCTCGAGCACGCGTCCGCCCGGGATGCCGTGCACGACCTCCTCGTTCACCGAGGCGCAGATGCTCCCGGTGAAGCCGTGGTACCCCAGGAAGGACGGGATCCCGCCGTGTGAGCGGATGTTCTCCTCGGCGATCGCGTCGAGCTCGGCCGTGGTCATACCCGCCGCTACCCGAGCCGCGAGCAACTGGAGCGTCTCGCCCACGAGCAGGCCGGCGGTACGCATCAGAGCCAGCTGAGCCGCCGTCTTGACGGTCAGACGACGCTGGAAGATCAACCGTCGACCTTGCCGGCGGCCGCACTCTCGATTCCGTCGAGCACCTTGAGGACGCGCTCGGTCACTTCGTCGACCCGGCCCAGACCCTCGACCTCCTGCAGCAGCCCGCGCTCCGCGTAGACCGCGAGCAGCGGCGCCGTCTCGCGCTGGTAGACGTCGAGGCGGCGGCGGATCACATCGGGTGAGTCGTCGGCGCGGCCCTCGGACACGGCGCGCTTGTGCAGCCGGTCGGCCACTTCGCTGCTGTCGACTCCGGTGAGCTGGATGACGGCATCGAGTTCGTGACCGTGCCCGGCGAGGATGCCGTCGAGGGTGTCGACCTGCTGAAGCGTGCGGGGGTAACCGTCGAGCAGGAACCCACCGTCGGCGTCGGACTGCGACAGCCGGTCGGCCACGAGCCGGTTCGTGAGTTCGTCGGGGACGTAGTCGCCGGCGTCCATGTAGGTCTTCGCCTCGAGCCCGAGCGATGTGTTGTTACGGACGTTCTCACGGAAGATGTCGCCGGTCGAGATGGCCGGGATGTCGAGACGCGCGGCCACCACCTTGGCCTGCGTCCCCTTGCCTGCACCTGGCAGACCCATGATCAGGAGACGCATCGTCACCGCAGGAACCCTTCGTAGCGCCGCTGCTGGAGCTGGCTCTCTATTTGCTTCACGGTGTCGAGGCCGACACCGACCATGATGAGGATGGACGTACCACCGAACGGGAAGTTCTGGTTCGCGTTGATCAGCACGAGCGCGATGATCGGCACCATCGAGATCAGGCCCAGGTAGAGCGAGCCCGGGAGAGTGATCCTCGACAGCACGTAGGAGAGGTACTCCTGGGTGGGCCGGCCGGCCCGGATGCCCGGGATGAAGCCGCCGTACTTCTTCATGTTGTCGGCCACTTCTTCTGGGTTGAAGGTGATCGACACGTAGAAGTAGGCGAAGAAGATGATGAGCGCGAAGTAGGTGACCATGTAGGCCGGGTGATCGCCGCGGGTGAAGTTGACCGAGATCCAGGTGGCCCACCCCGAGCCCTGGTTGAACTGGGCGAGGAGCACCGGCAGGTACAGCAGGCTGGAAGCGAAGATCACCGGGATGACGCCGGCCTGGTTGACCTTGAGCGGGATGTAGGTGGAGCTGCCGCCCAGCGAGCGTGAGCCCACCATGCGCTTGGCGTACTGCACCGGGATGCGCCGCTGAGCCTGCTCGATGAAGATGACGCCGGCCATGATGACCAGGCCGATGGCGATGACCAGCAGGAACGTCGCCCAGCCGTGGGAGATGCGGATCTGCCACAGAGCGGTGGGGAAGCTCGCCGCGATCGAGGTGAAGATCAGAACCGACATGCCGTTGCCGACCCCACGGTCGGTGATGAGTTCGCCGAACCACATCACCAGCGCCGTGCCGGCGACCATGGTGAGAACCATCGTCAGCAGGGTCGGGATCGACTCGTCCGGGATGAGGTCCTGGTTGCAGCCCTGGAACAGCTGACCGACCGGACGCGCGAGGGCGACGATCGTGGTCGACTGGAGAACGGCGAGGCCGACGGTGAGGTAGCGCGTGTACTGGGTGATCTTCGCCGTGCCGGACTGGCCCTCCTTCTTGAGGGTCTCCAGACGCGGGATCACCACGGTCAGCAGCTGGATGATGATGCTCGCCGTGATGTACGGCATGATCCCGAGCGCCAGCACGGACAGCTTCAGGAGCGCCCCGCCTGAGAGCAGGTTGACCATGCCGTAGACGGAGTTGCCGCCGGAGAGCGCAGGCTTGAGGCAGGTGTTGACGGCGCGGACGTCGACGCCGGGTGTCGGCAGGACCGAACCGACCCGCGTCATCGCGATGATCGCGAGGGTGAACAGGATCTTCTTACGGAGGTCCGGCGTCTTGAACGCACTGACGAAAGCGTTGAGCACCAGGTACCTCCTCTGGGTGCGCGGATACTGCGGCAACGACAGTGCGGTGGAGCACTGCGGATACTGCGGGCGGGGCCACGCTATCAACGCTGAGCCGGTGGACTGGTCACACCCACGGGCGGCGTGGATGAGACAGAGCCCGGCCGCGGCTCATGGCCGGACCGGGCTCTCCGTGCTCAGGCGACGGTCGCGCTCCCACCGGAGGCGGCGAGCTTGGTCAGCGCCGACCCGGAGAATGCGTTCGCAGTGACGTTCAGCGCGACCGTGGTCTCGCCGTTGCCGAGGATCTTCACCAGCGAGTTCTTGCGCACGAGACCCGCCTCGACGAGCTGCGCGATCGTGATCGTGCCGCCCTCGGGGAACGCCTGCGAGAGCTGGTCGAGGTTGACCGGCTGGAACTCCTTGCGGAAGGGGCTGGTGAAGCCCTTCAGCTTCGGGAGCCGGATCTGCAGCGGCATCTGGCCACCCTCGAAGTTCACCGGCACGTTCTTGCGTGCACCGGTGCCCTTGGTGCCGCGACCGGACGTCTTACCGCGGCGTCCTGCCTCACCTCGACCGACGCGGATCTTCGCGGTCTTGGCGCCGGGAGCCGGACGCAGGTGGTGCACCCGCAGCGGCGTCCCCGTCGCGGCGACGTCTGTGTTCGTTGACTGGCTCATCGGTCGACCTCCTCCACCGTGACGAGATGCGCCACGGTCGCGATCATTCCGAGCACCTCGGGACGGTTCTCCCGCACGACGTGCTGACGGATCTTGCGCAGCCCGAGCGTGTGCAGCGTCTTACGCTGGTTCTCGGTGCCACCGATACCCGAACGGATCTGGGTGACCTTCAACTGCTTGGTCTCAGCGGTTGCGAACGCCTTGAGTGACTCGGTCATCAGGACGCCCTCTCCCGTGATGCCGCCAGCAGCGCCTTCGGTGCGACGTCCTCGACACGCTTGCCACGACGGGCCGCAACCTGCTCGATCGACTCGAGCGAGCGCAGCGCGACGATCGTCGCGTGGACGATGTTGATCGCGTTCGACGACCCGAGCGACTTGCTCAGCACGTCGTGGATGCCGGCGCATTCGAGCACGGCGCGCACCGGACCACCGGCGATGACGCCGGTACCCGGCGATGCCGGGCGCAGCATGACCACGCCGGCCGCCTTCTCGCCCTGCACGGGGTGCGGGATGGTGCCGAGGATGCGCGGCACGCGGAAGAAGTTCTTCTTACCCTCCTCGACGGCTTTCGCGATCGCGGCGGGCACCTCCTTCGCCTTGCCGTATCCGACGCCGACCATCCCGTCGCCGTCGCCGACGATGACCAGCGCGGTGAAGCTGAAACGCCGGCCACCTTTGACGACCTTGGCGACGCGGTTGATCGTCACCAGGCGCTCGATGTAGTTGCTCTTCTCGCCACCGCCGCGACGGTCGTCGCGACCGCGGCCGCCCTGGCGGTCGCCGCCGCCGGTACGAGCCTGACCTTGACCCTGGGGTCCAGCCATGTTTGTCCTCTTCCTCTCTAGATCCGGTGTCCTGAGGTCGCCCGGGGGCGACTCAGAACTCCAGCCCGCCGGAGCGGGCCCCGTCTGCCACGGCCGCGAGGCGGCCTGTGTAGCGGTTACCCGCACGGTCGAAGACGACGGCGCCTACGCCGGCCGCCTTGGCGCGGTCGGCGACGAGCTCGCCGACCTTGCGGGCTTTGGCGCTCTTGTCGCCGGAGTCGGCACGCAGGTCGGCCTCCATCGTGGACGCCGCCGCGAGCGTGTGGCCCGCGATGTCGTCGATGACCTGGACGCTCAGATGCCGGGCGGACCGGGTGACGACCAGGCGGGGACGCTCGGGCGTACCGGTGACCCTCTTGCGAACGCGGATCTGGCGGCGCTTGCGCGCGCCGGTCCGGCTCTTGGTTGCAGCACTCATTGCTTACTTCCCTGCCTTTCCGACCTTGCGTCGGACCTGCTCGCCGGCGTAACGGATGCCCTTGCCCTTGTACGGCTCGGGCTTGCGCAGCTTGCGGATGTTGGCCGAGACCTCACCGACCTGCTGCTTGTCGATGCCGACCACCGAGAACCTCGTCGGTGACTCGACCGCGAAGGAGATGCCCGACGGTGCCTTGACCGAGACCGGGTGCGAGAAGCCGAGCGCGAACTCCAGGTCGGTGCCGCGTGCCTGCACGCGGTATCCGACGCCGACGATCTCGAGCTTCTTCTCGTATCCCTCGGTGACACCTTGGACCATGTTCGCGATGAGCGTGCGGGTCAGGCCGTGGAGGGCCTTGCTCGTGCGCTCGTCGTTCGGCCGGACGACGTCGATGACGGTGTCGTCACGGCTGACCGTGATGGGGTCGACGACGTTGTGCGACAGGGAGCCCTTGGGACCCTTGACCGTCACCACGCTGCCGTCGATGCTGACGTCCACGCCGGTGGGGACCGGGATGGGGAGCTTGCCGATGCGGGACATGTGCAGTTCCTTTCCGGTTACCAGACGTAGGCGAGAACTTCTCCGCCTACTCCACGCTTGGCGGCCTGCTTGTCGGTCAGCAGACCCTGGGACGTCGAGATGATGGCCACGCCGAGGCCACCGAGGACCTTGGGCAGGCCGGTCGAGCGCGCGTACACGCGCAGGCCGGGCTTGGAGATCCGGCGGATGCCGGCGATCGCGCGTTCACGGGTCGCACCGAAGCGCAGCTCGAGCTCGAGGGTCTTGCCGATGCTTCCCTCGGCGGCCTCGTGCACGGTGAAGCCGGCGATGAAGCCCTCCTGGAGGAGGATCTCGGCGACTCCCACCTTGAGCTTGCTGTGGGGCATCAGCACGTTGTCGTGGTACGCCTGGTTGGCGTTACGCAGACGGGTCAGCATGTCTGCGATCGGGTCGGTCATGGTCATGGCCGGTTACTTCTTTCCCGTCGTGGTTTCCGCGCCGGCGTGCTGGGCGGACCTACGACGATCTGGGTGAGGGAACAGCACGTACAGAAAGTGGCCGTCATGGATGGGACAGCCGTGAGGCATGGGACGGTCGAACGAGTTCGGGAACTACCAGGAGCTCTTGGTGATGCCCGGCAGCTCGCCGCGGTGTGCCATCTCGCGAAGGCAGATGCGACAGAGACCGAACTTCTTGTAGACGGCTTTCGGCCGGCCGCAGCGCTGGCAGCGGGTGTAACCGCGGACAGCGAACTTCGGCTTGGCGGCCGCTTTGATGACGAGTGCTTTCTTGGCCACGCTCAGGCCTCTCTGAACGGGAAACCGAGGTGGCGCAGGAGCGCGCGGCCTTCGGCGTCGTTGGTCGCGGTGGTGACGACGGTGATGTCCATACCGCGGGACCGGTCGATCCGGTCGGGATCGATCTCGTGGAACATGACCTGCTCGGTGAGACCGAAGGTGTAGTTGCCGTTGCCGTCGAACTGACGCGGCGACAGACCACGGAAGTCACGGATGCGGGGCAGCGCGAGCGACAGCAGCCGATCGAGGAACTCCCACATGCGGTCACCGCGAAGGGTGACGTGAGCGCCGATCGGCTGGCCTTCGCGCAGCTTGAACTGCGCGATCGACTTGCGAGCCTTCGTGACCTGCGGCTTCTGGCCGGTGATCGTGGTGAGGTCGCGGACCGCACCGTCGATCAGCTTCGAGTCACGTGCCGCGTCGCCGACACCCATGTTCACGACGATCTTGGTGAGCGTCGGGATCTGCATGACGTTCTCGTGCTTGAACTCCGTGCGCAGGGCGTCCGCGATCTCGCTGCGGTAACGCGCCTTCATCCGGGGAACCGCGTTACGCGTTTCAGTGGCGGTCATCAGATCTCCTTGCCGGTCTTGCGTGCGATGCGGACGCTGCGGGTCGAGGTGTACTCGGTACCGTCGGCATGCGTCTTGGTCACCTCGCGACGCTCGAACCCGACGCGCGTGGTGACGGTCTTGCCGTCCACCTCGACGACGAGCGCGACGTTGCTGACGTGGATGGGGGCCTCCGTGGTGATGATGCCGCCGCCCTTGCCCTGACGACCCTGGGCCGGGGTTTCCTTGGTGTGCTTCTTGACGCGCTGCGCACCTTCGACGACGACGCGGTCACGATCGAGGAGAACCTCGAGGACCTTGCCTTCGTGACCCTTGTCCTTGCCAGCGATGACGCGGACGGTGTCACCCTTTTTGATATGCATCACAACACCTCCGGAGCGAGCGAGATGATGCGCATGAAGCGCTTGTCGCGCAGCTCGCGGCCCACCGGGCCGAAGATGCGGGTTCCACGCGGTTCGCCGTCGGTGCGCAACAGCACCGCGGCGTTCTCGTCGAATCGGATGTAGGACCCGTCCGGCCGCCGGCGCTCTTTCACCGTGCGCACGATGACGGCCTTGACGACGTCGCCCTTCTTGACGTTGCCGCCGGGGATGGCGTCCTTGACGGTCGCCACGATGACGTCACCGATCCCGGCGTAGCGACGGCCCGAGCCACCGAGCACACGGATGCACAAGATTTCCTTGGCACCTGTGTTGTCGGCGACACGAAGTCGCGACTCCTGCTGGATCATTCGTTTCTCCTGTACGTCGCGCTGGTTCTCCTCGGCCCTCGCGGGCAGGTGGAGCCTGGCGGAACTGGTGAGCCGGAGACCGGCTCGATTGGACTGTGCTTGATCGAACTGTGCTTGATCGAACTGTGCTTGGTAAGACCGTGCTTGGTCGACCGGTCCAGCGAGAAGGCCTAGCGGGCCCGCTCGAGGATCTCGACGACACGCCAGCGCTTGGTCGCCGACAGGGGCCGGGTCTCGACGATCGACACCCGGTCACCGATGCCCGCGTCGTTCGACTCGTCGTGCGCCTTGAGCTTGGTCGTGCGGCGCAGGATCTTGCCGTAGAGCTTGTGCCGGACGTGGTTCTCGATCGCGACGACGACCGTCTTGTCCATCTTGTCGGACACGACGATGCCGTCACGCGTCTTACGAGCGCCGCGGTGGATCTCGGGGGTGGTCACGCTTGACTCCTGGGGACTGCTGGTCTGGTCGGCGGTCATGCTGCGCCACCGGCCGTCGAGGTGGTGGCCGGTGCGGCGGCGATGCTGTGCTGGCCGGTGATGCCGAGCTCGCGCTCACGCAGCACCGTGTAGATCCGCGCGATGTCGCGCTTGACCAGCCGCAGCCGGCCGTGGCTCTCGAGCTGACCGGTCGCACCCTGGAAACGGAGGTTGAACAGCTCCTCCTTGAACTCGGCGAGCTGCTGCGCAAGCGCGTCGTCGTCCAGGACCCGCAGGTCGGTGGCCTTCGATTGGTTGGGCATTACAGATCACTCGATTCACGCGTGATGATGCGGCACTTCATCGGCAGCTTGTGCACCGCACGTTGAAGGGCCTCCTTGGCGAGACCTTCCTCGACACCGGCGATCTCGAACACGACTCGACCGGGCTTGACGTTCGCGATCCACCACTCGGGCGAGCCCTTACCAGAACCCATGCGGGTCTCGGCCGGCTTCTTCGTCAGCGGGCGGTCGGGGTAGATGTTGATCCACACCTTGCCGCCACGACGGATGTGCCGGGTCATCGCGATACGAGCTGCCTCGATCTGCCGGTTCGTGACATAGCTGGACTCGAGAGCCTGGATGCCGATGTCACCGAACGCCAGTTCGGTGCCGCCCTTAGCGACGCCGCGACGGGTCGGGTGGTGCTGCTTGCGGTAGCGGACCCTGCGGGGAATGAGCATCGTCCTCAGGCCTCCGTTCCGGATGCAGCCGGAGCGGTCGCCTCGGCGACCGGGGCGGCTTCGACGGGAGCTGCCACCGGAGCGACGGTCGAACCGGTGGAGCCGGTCGAACCTCGCTGCGGACGGTCGCTGCGACGCGGAGCCGCGCCACGGGGACCGGCACCGGCGGGCGCACGACGCGCGGCAGCAGCACGCTGAGTGGCCTGGAGAGCCTCGCGCTCGGCGCGTGAGGTGGGCAGGTCGCCCTTGTAGATCCAGACCTTGACACCGATGCGGCCGAACGGCGTCCGGGCTTCGAAGAAGCCGTAATCGATGTCGGCGCGCAGCGTGTGCAGCGGGACGCGGCCTTCGCGGTAGAACTCGGAGCGGCTCATCTCGGCACCGCCGAGGCGACCCGAGCACTGCACCCGGATACCGAGGGCACCGGCACGCTGTGCGGTGTCCTTGGCCTTGCGCATCGCACGACGGAACGCGACGCGGGCAGCGAGCTGTTCGGCCACGCCCTGGGCGACGAGCTGGGCGTCGAGCTCGGGGTTCTTCACCTCGAGGATGTTGAGCTGGACCTGCTTGCCGGTGAGCTTCTCGAGCTCTCCGCGCAGCCGGTCGGCCTCAGCACCACGGCGACCGATGACGATGCCCGGCCGAGCGGTGTGGATGTCGATGCGGACGCGGTCACGCGTGCGCTCGATCTCCACCTTCGAGATGCCGGCGCGTTCCATCCCCTTGGAGAGGAGTCGACGGATGGCGACGTCTTCGCCCACATAGGCCTTGTACAGCTTGTCGGCGTACCAGCGGCTCTTGTGATCCGTGGTGATGCCGAGGCGGAAGCCGTGCGGGTTTACTTTCTGGCCCACTATCGGTTCCCCTTCCCGGTTGATCGGATGGCCCGGCCGCGGCCGGTCTTGCCCTTGGTACCGGCCGCACCGGGCTCGTCGGCGGGGCCGACGATGATGGTGATGTGGCTGGTGCGTTTGAGGATGCGGAACGCCTGGCTGCGCGAGCGCGGACGCATGCGCTTCCAGGTCGAGCCCTCGTCGACGAACGCGGCACGCACGAGGAGCTCGTCGGCGCTGGCGCCGAACGTGTTCTCGGCGTTCGCGGCGGCCGACAGGAGGACCTTCCGCACGTCGTAGGCAGCGGCCTGCGGAGCGAACTGCAGGATCGCGTCGGCCTCGCGGACCGAGTGGCCGCGAACGAGGTCGACGACGCGACGTGCCTTGGTGGCGGTGATGCGGACGTCACGCGCGATGGCGCGTGCCGTCGGCGCAGCGGCCACGGCAGGAGTTGTATTGGTGCTCATCGACGGCGCGCCTTCCGGTCGTCCTTGACGTGGCCACGGAATGTGCGGGTGGGAGCGAACTCCCCCAGCTTGTGACCGACCATCGCCTCGGTGACGAACACCGGGACGTGCTTGCGACCGTCGTGGACCGCAATCGTGTGTCCGAGCATCGTCGGCACGATCATCGAACGACGGGACCAGGTCTTGATGACCAGCTTGGTGCCCTTTTCGTTCTGAACATCCACCTTCTTCTGGAGGTGGTCATCCACGAAGGGGCCCTTCTTCAGGCTGCGAGGCATGCTTCAGACTCCTTAATTGTGCTTGCCGCTGCGCCGGCGGCGGACGATGAGCTTGTCGGACGGCTTGGTGCGGCGGGTGCGGCCCTCGGGCTGGCCCCACGGGGAGACCGGGTGACGACCACCGGAGGACTTGCCCTCGCCACCACCGTGCGGGTGGTCGATCGGGTTCATCGCGACACCGCGGACGGTCGGGCGCTTGCCCTTCCAGCGCATCCGGCCGGCCTTGCCCCAGTTGATGTTGCCCTGCTCGGCGTTGCCGACCTCGCCGACGGTGGCGCGGCAGCGGACGTCGACCATGCGCAGCTCACCCGAAGGCATCCGGAGGGACGCTTTCGTGCCCTCCTTGGCGACCAGCTGAACACTTGAACCGGCCGAGCGGGCGATCTTCGCGCCGCCACCGGGACGCAGCTCCACCGCGTGGATGCGGGTACCCACGGGGATGTTGAGCAGCGGCAGATTGTTGCCGGGCTTGATGTCGGCCCCGACGCCGGAGACGATCTGCGTGCCCTGGGTGAGCAGGTTCGGCGCCAGGATGTAGCGCTTCTCGCCGTCCACGTAGTGCAGCAGCGCGATCCGAGCGGTGCGGTTCGGGTCGTACTCGATCTCCGCGACCTTCGCCGGCACGCCGTCCTTGTCGTAACGACGGAAGTCGACGATGCGGTACGCACGCTTGTGGCCGCCGCCCTGGTGCCGCGCAGTGATACGGCCGGCCGCGTTACGGCCACCGTTCTTCGGCAGCGGACGCAGCAGCGACTTCTCCGGGGTCGTGCGCGTGATCTCGGCGAAATCCGCCACGCTCGAACCGCGGCGACCCGGGGTCGTCGGCTTGTATTTACGAAGAGCCATCAGATATCAGTCCTGTTCCGCAATCACGCGAAGATGTCGATGCGCTGACCGTCGGCCACGGTCACGATGGCGCGCTTCGTGTCGGGGCGCTTGCCCGTTCCGAACCGCGTACGTCGCGTCTTCCCTATGCGGTTCAGGGTGTTGACGCTCGTGACCTTGACCTTGAACACCTGCTCGACCGCGATCTTGATCTCGGTCTTGTTCGCCGACCGCAACACCAGGAACGTGTACTTGTTCGCGTCGAGGAGGCCGTAGCTCTTCTCCGACACGACCGGTGCGAGCAGCACGTCGCGGTGCGTCTTGTGGGTGATGGTGATCATGCCTGCGACTCCTCGTCGCTCGGTGCGGATTCACTCGGGGCGGACTCGCTCGGGGCGTCCGCTTCGGCGTGAGCCTGGGCGAGCGCAGCGGCGTTTCCGCCAACGAACGTCTCGTACGCGGCCTGGGAGAACACCACGTCGTCGAAGACGAGAACGTCGTAGGTGTTGAGCTGGCCGGGTTCGAGGACGTGCACGTTCGGGACGTTGCGGAAGCTCTTCCACGCCACGAGCTCGTCGCGACGCAGCACGATCAGGGCGCTCCGGTCACCGACGATCGTCGCGATGGAGGCAACTGCGGTCTTGGTGGACGGGACATCGGTACCGACGAGGTCGGCGACGACATGTACCCGGCCGAAGCGGGCCCGGTCGGAGAGGGCGCCGCGCAGGGCGGCGGCCTTCATCTTCTTGGGGGTGCGCTGCTCGTAGTTGTGCGAGACGGGCCCATGGGCCACGCCGCCACCGGAGAAGTGCGGCGCGCGGATCGAGCCCTGGCGGGCGCGACCGGTGCCCTTCTGCCGGTACGGCTTGCGACCGCCACCGGAGACCTGCGCGCGGGTCTTGACCGCATGCGTGCCCTGTCGTGCCGCCGCGAGTTGCGCGACCACGACCTGGTGGATCAGCGAGACGTTGGCCTGGACGCCGAAGACCTCGACGGGCAGCTCGACGTCGATCTTGGTGGCTGTCATTCCGACACCTCCGCGTTGTTCTTGACCGCGCCGCGAATGAGGACGACGGCGCCGCGGGGACCAGGGATCGCGCCTTTGATCAGCACGACACCCGATGCGGCATCGATCGAGTGGACCTTGAGGTTCTGGGTGGTGATGCGCTCGCCACCCATCCGGCCGGCCATCTTCATGCCCTTGAACACGCGGCCGGGGGTGGCGCAACCGCCGATGGATCCGGGCGAGCGGTGCTTGCGCTGGACGCCGTGACCGGCGCCGAGGCCGTGGAAGCCGTGCCGCTTCATGACACCGGCGTAGCCCTTACCGCGGCTGGTGCCGGTGATGTCGACCTCTTCGCCGACGGAGAACAGCTCAGCTGTGAGTTCCTGGCCGAGGGTGTATTCGGACGCATCGACGGTGCGCAGCTCGATAAGGTAGCGGCGGGGAGTCACGCCGGCCTTCTCGAAGTGGCCGCGCTCGGGCTTCGTCGTCTTGCGGGTGGCACCGAAGCCGATCTGTACGGCGGCGTAGCCGTCGGAGTCGGGCGTCTTGACCTGGGTCACGACGTTCGGGCCCACCTGGATGGCGGTGACGGGGACGATGCGGTTCTCGGCGTCCCACGCCTGGGTCATACCGAGCTTGGTGCCCAGCAGACCCTTGGTCCTCTTGGTGTCTTGATGGCTCATGTGGCGTCGTCCCTCAGAGCTTGATCTCGATGTCGACGCCCGCCGGCAGGTCGAGTCGCATGAGCGAGTCGACCGTTTTGGGCGTCGGATCGATGATGTCGATGAGCCGCTTGTGGGTGCGCATCTCGAAGTGCTCGCGGCTGTCCTTGTACTTGTGCGGCGAACGGATCACGCAGAACACGTTCTTCTCCGTCGGCAACGGCACCGGACCGGCGACCGTGGCACCCGTACGCGTGACCGTGTCGACGATCTTGCGCGCGGAGGTGTCGATCACCTCGTGGTCATAGGCCTTAAGCCTGATGCGGATCTTTTGTCCCGCCATGACTTGTGCGTCCTTATCTCGTTCCGCTGCGGTGGCACCCGACCCCCGCGGTCGGGCGTGTCGGGCACGCAGACCGTGGATGTGCCTGGGAATACTTCGAACCCCGGGAGGTTCAGGCACTGGGCTCAGGCACTTGGTCGGGCAATTCAGAACTCAGACCTGGTACAGGACCAGGCGATGCTGCTGCGACATTCTCCGGCTCGGCGCGTTCGGCCAGGCCCCGTGAGGGGCAGGCAGCCAGCCCGGTGAAGGCCGACGAAGAACGCACCACGGCGACCGCGCCGCAGGCAACCCGACCAAGTATGCCAGAGACTCCGGTCGGTGCGAAATCACCGAACCGAGCCCTGACGTTGCCGGATGGAAGTCCCACGGTGTTGCCGTGAGACTGCGGAAGAACCGCCTCCAATCGGCCGGCGGAGCGGTTGTTCTGCAGTTCCGCGGCGCGCAGACGGCCCCGGAACCTGAGTCCCGGGGCCGTCGTCGTGCGGTCCTGCTGGTGTTACTTGAGGATCTTGGTGACGCGGCCGGCGCCGACCGTACGGCCACCCTCGCGGATGGCGAAGCGCAGGCCTTCCTCCATGGCGATCGGCTGGATCAGCACGACCGACATCTCGGTGTTGTCGCCCGGCATGACCATCTCGGTGCCCTCGGGGAGGGTGACGACACCGGTCACGTCGGTGGTGCGGAAGTAGAACTGCGGGCGGTAGTTGTTGAAGAACGGCGTGTGCCGTCCGCCCTCGTCCTTTGACAGGATGTAGACATTCGCCTCGAACTCCGTGTGCGGAGTCGTGGTGCCCGGCTTGATGACGACCATGCCGCGCTCGACGTCTTCACGCTTCGTGCCGCGGAGCAGGAGGCCGACGTTCTCGCCCGCCCGACCCTCATCGAGAAGCTTGCGGAACATCTCCACGCCGGTGACGGTCGTGGTCTGCTTGGTCGGACGGATGCCGACGATGTCGACGGTCTCGTTGACCTTGACCACGCCGCGCTCGATCCGGCCGGTGACGACCGTTCCACGCCCGGTGATGGTGAAGACGTCCTCGACGGGCATCAGGAAGGGCCTGTCCGTCTCCCGGATCGGGTCCGGAACGCTTTCGTCGACCGCGTCGAGCAGCTCTTCGACGGACTTGACCCAGACCGGGTCGCCCTCGAGCGCCTTCAACGCCGACACCCGGATGACCGGGGCGTTGTCGCCGTCGAACTCCTGCGAGCTGAGCAGCTCGCGGACCTCGAGCTCGACGAGCTCGAGGATCTCCTCGTCGTCGACCATGTCGGCCTTGTTCAGCGCGACCAGGATGTACGGCACGCCGACCTGGCGGGCGAGCAGCACGTGCTCACGCGTCTGGGGCATCGGGCCGTCGGTGGCCGCGACCACCAGGATGGCGCCGTCCATCTGCGCCGCACCCGTGATCATGTTCTTGATGTAGTCGGCGTGGCCCGGAGCGTCGACGTGAGCGTAGTGACGCTTCTCCGTCTGGTACTCCTGGTGGGACACGTTGATGGTGATACCGCGCTGACGCTCCTCGGGAGCGTTGTCGATGTCCTCGAACTTCGAGGCCTTGTTCAGCGTGGGGTACTTGTCCGCCAGCACCTTGGTGATGGCCGCGGTCAGCGTCGTCTTTCCGTGGTCGACGTGACCGATCGTGCCGATGTTGACGTGCGGCTTCGTCCGCTCGAACTTCGCCTTAGCCACTTGTGGCTCCTCCTGTTTTACTGGGATCTTGTCCGCTGATGGGCGGGGGGACCGGGGTGGGGCTCGGGTTACTCGCCCCGGGCCTTTTTGATGATCTCCTCTGCCACGTTCCGCGGAACCTCAGCGTAGGAGTTGAATTCCATGGTGTACATCGCGCGCCCCTGAGTGCGGCTGCGCAGATCACCGACGTACCCGAACATCTCCGACAAGGGCACGAGGGCCTTGACGACACGGGCTCCGTGCAGCTCCTCCATGGCCTGGATCTGGCCACGGCGGGAGTTCAGATCGCCGATCACGTCACCCATGTAGTCCTCGGGGGTCGTGACTTCGACGGACATGATCGGCTCGAGCAGCACCGGGTTGGCGCGTCGAACCGCTTCCTTGAACACCATCGAGCCGGCGATCTTGAACGCCATCTCGGAGGAGTCGACGTCGTGGTAGGAACCGTCGGTCAGCGTGAACTTCACGTCGACCATCGGATAACCGGCGAGGATGCCGTTCTGCATGGCGTCCTGCGCACCGGCGTCGACCGACGGGATGTACTCCCGCGGGATGCGACCGCCACCGACGGCGTTGACGAACTCGTAGCCGCCCTCGCCACCGACGTCTGCGCCGTTCGGCTCGAGCGACACGATGACGCGTGCGAACTGGCCGGATCCACCCGTCTGCTTCTTGTGGGTGTAGTCGACCTTCTCGACCTTCTTGCGCACGGTCTCGCGGTAGGCAACCTGCGGTTTCCCGACGTTGGCCTCGACGTGGAATTCGCGACGCATCCGGTCGATCAGCACCTCGAGGTGCAGTTCGCCCATGCCTTCGATGATCGTCTGACCCGTTTCGTCGTCGGTGTGGACGCGGAACGTCGGGTCTTCCTCGGCCAGGCGCTGGATCGCGGTGCCCAGTTTCTCCTGGTCGCTCTTCGTCTTGGGCTCGACCGCCTGCTGGATGACCGGTTCCGGGAAGGTCATCGCCTCGAGGATCACCGGCTTGTCCTGCGCCGCGAGCGTGTCGCCGGTCGTGGTGTTCTTCAGACCCATGACCGCCACGATCGAGCCGGCCGAGGCCTTCTCGATCTCTTCACGCTTGTTGGCGTGCATCCGGTAGATCTTGCCAATGCGCTCGCGCTGCCCCTTGATCGTGTTCTGGACCTGGGTGCCGGTGGTGAGCGTGCCGGAGTAGATGCGCAGGTAGGTCAGCTTGCCGAGGTGCGGGTCGGTCATGATCTTGAACGCCAGCGACGACAGCGGTGCGTTCTCGTCAGGCGCGCGCTCGACGACGATGTCCAGGTCCTTGACGTCGTGGCCCTTGATCGAGCCGACGTCCAGGGGCGAGGGGAGGTAGGCGTTGACCGCGTCGAGCAGGGGCTGCACGCCCTTGTTCTTGAACGCCGAGCCACACAGGATCGGGGTCAGCAGCGAGGCCACCGTCGCGCGGCGGATACCGGCGACGAGTTCGGCGACCGTCGGCTCCTGGTCGAGGATGAACAGCTCCATCAGCTCGTCGTCGTGCTCGGAGACGGTCGAGATGAGCCGGTCGTGGTACTCGTTCGCCTGGTCGACGAGGTCGGCCGGGATCGGCTCTTCCTTCCACTCCTTGCCCAGTTCGGTCTCGCCGCGCCACGTGAGCGCGCGCATGTTGACCAGGTCGACGACACCGACGAAGTCGCCCTCGTTGCCGATCGGCAGCTGCAGAACCAGCGGCACGGCGTTGAGGCGGGTCTCGACCATGTCGACGCAGCGGAAGAAGTCGGCACCGGTGCGGTCGAGCTTGTTGACGAAGCAGATACGAGGGACCTCGTACTTGTTCGCCTGACGCCAGACGGTCTCGGACTGCGGCTCGACGCCGGCAACACCGTCGAACACCGCGACCGCGCCGTCGAGCACCCGAAGGGAGCGCTCGACCTCGACCGTGAAGTCGACGTGGCCGGGAGTGTCGATGATGTTGATCGTGTAGTCGTTCCAGACGCAGGTGGTGGCAGCGGACGTGATGGTGATCCCGCGCTCCTGCTCCTGTTCCATCCAGTCCATGGTGGCTGCGCCGTCGTGGACTTCACCGATCTTGTAGTTCATGCCGGTGTAGAACAGGATCCGCTCGGTGGTCGTGGTCTTGCCCGCGTCGATGTGGGCCATGATCCCGATGTTGCGGACCTTGGCCAGATCGATCGTGCGGAGATCAGTCGCCATCAGATTGGATTCTTCCTCGTGTAGGTGTGACTGGACGGGCCGCGCAGGTTCCAGGGGATTCCCGGCTTCTGCGGCGGATGCCCACCCCTTCGACTGGCCCGTTGGTGACGGGCCGGGCGATCGAGCTACCGGTTACCAGCGGTAGTGCGCGAACGCCTTGTTCGACTCGGCCATGCGGTGGGTGTCTTCCCGGCGCTTGACCGATGCGCCCAGACCGTTGCTGGCGTCCAGGACCTCGTTCATCAGACGCTCGGCCATCGTCTTCTCGCGACGGGCTCGGGAGTAGCTGATGAGCCATCGGAGGGCGAGCGTGTTGGCGCGACCGGGGCGGACCTCGATCGGCACCTGGTAGGTGGCGCCACCGACGCGGCGGCTCTTGACCTCGAGCGTCGGCTTGACGTTGTCGAGCGCACGGCGAAGCGTGACGACCGGGTCGGTGCCGTTCTTCTCGCGGCAGCCTTCCAGCGCGGTGTAGACGATGTACTGCGCGCGCTGCTTCTTGCCGCTCACCAGCACCTTGTTGATCAGCTGGCTCACGAGCGGCGACGCGTAGACCGGGTCGACGATCGGAGCCCGCTTGACGGCGGGACCTCTGCGCGGCATTAGCTCTTCTCCTTCTTCGCGCCGTAACGGCTGCGGGCCTGCTTGCGGTTCTTGACACCCTGGGTATCGAGCGAGCCGCGGACGATCTTGTAACGGACGCCGGGCAGGTCACGGACCCGTCCGCCACGCACGAGCACCATCGAGTGCTCCTGCAGGTTGTGGCCGACACCGGGGATGTACGCGGTGACTTCGACACCACTGGTCAACCGCACACGCGCGACCTTGCGGAGCGCTGAGTTCGGCTTCTTGGGGGTTGTCGTGAACACGCGGGTGCAAACCCCGCGACGCTGCGGCGAGTTCTTGAGTGCCGCAGTCTTGTTCTTCGACACCTTGTCCTGCCGGCCCTTTCGGACCAGCTGCTGGATCGTGGGCACCGCGTCGTTTCCCTCTTCTGTCGAGTGACGTGCAATGGTTCGTGCGTCTTATCGGTGCAGGTGGTTCTATCGTCCCCGCCGACCCCCGCGTTCGGGAGTGTCGGTGTGGCCCGCGCGATCCACCCCGAGTTGCCGCGCGGATCCAGGTGCGGACGAGCGTCGAACGGGGCCAGGACGGGCACGCGTGAGGGCCTGGGTCACCCCAGGCACAAGGTGAGAGGTTACCTGCTGGCCGGTGAGTGGGTCAAAACGATAGGACCCACCGCGAGCCCGGCCGAGGGGCTCAGCGCCCGAGGCGGAGCGGGTAGCGCGCGGCGCCCGCGGAAGCCACGACATAGAGGAGGAGCGACGAGAGCAGAACACCGTCGGTCCAGGTCGCATTCCCGACTGTCGGCGAGCTCGAGAAGACCCGGGCCAGCGACGGCACGCAGACGCCGACCACGACCCCGACGCTGGCGAGCAGGACTGGAACCGACGGCCACAGGCTGCGTTGCATGAGCCCGCGCAGCCGAGCCGGATCGGCGTTGCCTGACCAGACGTCGCGGGCCCCGGCCCAACTCCGCAGGCTGATCGTGAGCGCGGCGCCGGTCACGAGCGTGCCGATCACCGGAGCGAGGGCCATCGGCATGCCGCCGAGGAGCGCCGCCAAGGCGAGCGCGAAGGCCAGCACGTCGATCGCCAGCACGACGGTCAGCTGGCCCCGACGGCGGGCGGCGAGGACCACCGACGATGGATCGACGGTCACGACGGGTCTCCTCCGATGGCGATGAGCGGGAGCCTGGTCACTGTAGGCGGGCCCTCGGCCGAGGAGGAGTCGCCAAGAGTGGGCAATTCACCCTGCCCAGTGCTTCAAACGGTTGATTCGCGCGCGTTCGTCGCAGCATCAGCGACGCAGTTGCCAGTCGGTCTGACCATCGGCGTCCGAGACGCTCCCGTCCGAGAGGACCGTGGCGGCCGACGTCGGCTTCGGCCAGGAGCCCGCCGGGAACGCCGCACTCGAGCCGATGCGGTCATTGAGCCGGGTGAAGCTCTCCGCCTCGGCTGCCACCAGGGCACCCGTCGCCGCGACCAGGGCGAGCACCGCGGTGACGCTGATCCCGGTGTCGGCGACGGCGGCCGGGACCCCGGCGATCGCGCCGACACCCGTTGCGGTCGCGGCGGCCGAGGCCGTGAGGACGCCGATCCACTGGATGATGATGGCCGCCAGCGCGACGTAGAACCCGACGATCAGACCGGCGACCGCCCAGAGCCGGATCTTGAGGTCGTCGACGATCGCGCCTACCTCGGTGTAGGCCTTCGTCTGCGCGAGCAGGGCATTCGTGTAGGCGATCGACGCGGGTCCCTGCCAGTAGTCGCCGACATGGAGCGCACCGTCGGACAACTCCCCCGCAACCTTCGTGACCGGGTTGCGGACCTCGTCGTTCCAGCTGTTCGCCTTGACGAAGGCGAACACCGGGAAGGCGACCCCCTCGAGGAACTCGAGCACCTTCGCGAAGAATCCCTGGACCGCCTCGGCAAGCCGGCGTAGCCAGGGCAACACCCGGTTGGTGATGAAGCCGGGCAGCCAGTCGAGGAAGTCGACGACCCGGTTGATGATCCCGTTGACGAGGTCGGCACCGGACTGGAGTGCGCGTTCGATGGTGACGACCAGCTCGCGGACCTGGTCGGGCGAGGTGGGCGTCGGGTTGGCAGTCATCGGGTTCTCCTCGTAGCCGTCACGTCGGGGTCGATGGCGGTCACCAGAGGTGCTTGAGTGCGTGCACGCCGTCGGCCTCGTCCTTGGCGTAGGCCTTAGCAGCCGTCGTCATGGCGGCGCCGACCTCGTCGGCGGCCGTTGCTGCCTCCCCCATCAGGCGGCGGATGCCGGTGTAGATCTGCTCGTAGACGCCGGAGATCGGCGCGGCCAGCCCCATCTGGAGGCCGGTCATGTCGAGGTCGCCCATCGTCGACGGGATGCGGCTGAGGTCGTGGCCGCGCTCGGTCCATTGCATCCCCGCGTCGGCGAGGGTCTTGATCGCGACCTTGACGACCTTGGGGTCAGGGGGTGGCATGACTGGCGCGCTCCGATCAGAGCTGGTGGGCGAAGGCGGCCAGGGCCGCGGCGGGGTTGCGGACGATCTCGGCGAGCTGCGGCGACAACGGCGGTAAGGCAGCCGGTCGCACTCCGGCGATGGGTCGCGCGATCTCGGCGAGCTCGTACGCGCGGGTGAACGCCGTGGCGAGCGCATCGCCGACGCGAGCACGATCGGCGCCGGCCAGCCAGCGCAGCTCGATGTCGACGTGCTCGACCGAGCCGGCTGCATCGAGTCGGACGACGACGGGCCGGGAGCCGTAGGACAGGTCGGCATCGTCCTCGGCGGCCGACGCGGCGGCCGTCGCCGGTACCGGGGCAGCTGGTGTCCTCGACGCGGCGACGACCTGGTCGAGCGTGTCGGTGACCTCGCCGAGCATCCCGAGAAGGTCTATGTATGGCGCATCGGCCCGCAGCGCAGCCAGATCGACGGCGGGCGCCGGGTCGGGTGTCGCGCTGGGCCCTGGTTGCGACTCGAGGGCCTGCGACCACGCGTCGAGCCGGTTGATCGCGGCCGCCTGCGCGGCTTCGACGACCGCGTCGCCCACCTGGTCGGAGGCCAGCCGGTCACGCCAGCGCGGAACGGGTCGGACCTCGGACACCCGGCCCGCGGTGTCGAGGACGACGGTGAACGAGCCGCTGGCGTCGGTGCCCTCGACCGGCTCCAGCAGGGACGCGTCGGCGACGCCGAAGGCTCGGCTCAGCTCCCGCAGTTCGGCGGTGATTTCGCTCAGGTCTGCTGGCCCGGTCACGGTGGGTCCTCTCGATGTCGGTCCCGTCGACCTTAGGCGCGCGCACCGACGCAAGGCCGGCCGCCGTCCACAGGCAGGCTCGAAGTGGCCCGCGGCGGCACGGATCCGACCAACTGTGCAGAAAAGCACCTCCGAAGTCGGGTGGATTCAGGTGGTCGACGCAACAGTGGGTGGGGTGGGGTTGTTGAGCAGGGTGGTGAGGACTTCTTGTGGAGTCTGCCAGTTGTGGCGTTTGCGGGGGCGGTCGTTGAGTTCGGCGGCGACGTAGTCGAGGTAGTCGGGGTGGTAGCCGGAGAGGTCGGTGGCCTTGGGAAAGTACTGGCGCAGGAGGCCGTTGGTGTTCTCGTTGGTGCCGCGCTGCCAGGGTGAGTGGGGGTCGCAGAAGTAGATGTCGAGATCGGTCGCGAGGCTGATCCGGGCGTGGTCGCTCATTTCGATGCCTTGGTCCCAGGTGACGGTTTTGCGGAGCAGGTCTGGGAGCCGACCCATCTGGGTGATCATCTGGTCGGCGACCTCGACGGCGCCGTGACGCCCGGGCAGGTGCAGCAAGATCACGAACCCGGTGGTGCGTTCGACCAGGGTCCCGATCGCGGACGCGTTGTTCGTGCCGGTGATGAGGTCGCCTTCCCAGTGGCCGGGGATCCGCCGGTCGTCGACCTCGGGTGGCCGGTCGGCGATGGTGACCATGTCCTTGATCCGTTCGCGGCGTTCCCCGACCCGCCGGTGTGGCCGGCGCAGGGTCCGCCCGGTCCGCAGGCACGAGGTCAGGTCGCGGCGTAACGCACCGCGGCCTTGGACATACAGCGATTGGTAGATCGTTTCGGGCGACACCCGCATCTCCGGGTCCTGAGCGAAACCGCATCGTAGGCGGTGGCTGGAGCTTGTCAAGATTTCTGTGTAAGGCGTCGTGGTTAGAGGTGGGGGTTGATGCGGTCGGGGTAGGTGATGGCGAGTTGGGCGAGTGCTGCTTTCCAGT